>JAABUK010003693.1_pt1 | contig 25596 bp, 25 predicted proteins | sample 5559141 | NCBI WGS metagenome assembly JAABUK01 (sample SAMN10711869, study PRJNA513367) | rock metagenome | isolation source: Antarctica rocks | place: Antarctica: Victoria Land, Pudding Butte nord | collected 2016-01-03 | reverse complement strand
CAAGGCAGCGAACGAGACCCGTGACCGGCGCGGCGATGTCAGCAGTGGACAGCCCGAGCTTCACGCGGCGCCCAAGCGCACGTGCCGGCGCGTTGACGGGGCCTGGCAACGCGCGGTCAAGCCGTCAGTTGCCCGCAGCCAGGACCGAAGGCCAGCGTCCTTTGCCTCCCCCAATTTGTCCCGCGTGTAGAACAGCATGCCTAGCCACAGCACCCGGCCCCGCAGCGACCCCCGCATCTCCCAGACCAGACCGAACAGAAGCAGCGGAACGGCGACCACGAGGGTGACCATGTCCTGTCCCCGGAACGTGGTGGTGACCAGCGTGTTGTCGCGGTACAGCCAGTCCGTGGCGAAGACACCGACCGCCGATACCGTGGCCATTGTGACACCCGAGGCAGCGGGTACTCCAGCACAGCAGGACCCCTCCCCCCTCCCCGCTCGACCTCACCAAGCACGAAGGTCTGGTTGAGCTGGCCCCGAATGCGCCCACCTCCCTGACCACCACCCCGGAGTGGGCGCGGATCGAGGCGCAGTTCGCCGACCTCACCGCCCAAGGCGTGGACCCGGCCGCCCTGGTCGCCGGCGTGGACGGGTTGGACTTCGACCGGGCGCGGCGCCCCGACGCCCTCGTCGGTGGTCGTTGGTTCAGACCGCCCAGGCGTGGGAAGCCGAACACGGCCAGCAGGCTGGGACCCACGAGGAGAGCCGTGATGTCACCGCGGCGTGGGCTCGCCAGCTCAACCCCACCAGCGCCGTGGACCGGGCAGCCGCGGGCGAAGCGGTCGGTCGGTACGGCCCAGACGTCGACGCCAACCTCGCCAGCACCTATCCCGGACTGCTCACCGCCGCCACCAACTCCCGCACCGTGGTAACGGGTGCGGAAGCAGAAGCGCTGGTGCAACAGCAGCGGGAGAACACCGAAGCGCTCACCGCGGAAAGCGCCTCTCGCACCCTGCGCTGCGACGACGTGCTCAGGGGGCAGGGTGGGGATGAGGACTTCGACCGCGAGGAGGCGGCGATCATGCGAGACGGGGAAGCCGCCGAGCACCGCGCCTGCGAGTCCCAAGCGGGCAGTGAAGCGGACCGAGTCCGCGACGAGAACGTGACCGGCCCAATTCACCCCCGCGCGCACCGCGGCAACCACCAGCAGAGCGCTGCGGAGCACCAACCCCAACTCGAGTCCTACTGCCCCGGTCCTGGCCCAGACTCGCATCCGCGGGCGAGGACGCTAAACAGCCTCTACCGCGGCTCGCAGACATTAACCTAAGACCCCCTCCTGGTTGAGGCTTGTCGATGGGTACACAGGTGGCGGCGCGCCCCTCGTTCTCAGCGACGACTGGGGCGCACTCCACCAAGCTCAGGCCGGTGGGGGACTGCTTCTACAGGCTTTCGGTCGGAATGCCTTGGCGGGCTGGGTGGGCTGCAGGCAGTGTGACTGCGGCCCACCGGGGCCCGCCAGGGGGTCAGAAGGACTGCACAAGGTCGAACTTGCCGTTCTTCACCGCCAGAACCGCCAGACCCTTGATATCAGTTGGGCCGTGGGCTGTCGCGCTGAAGTTGTAGACGGCGTTGATCCCTGGAACGTCTTTGACATTATTCTCGAGCGAGTCGCGGATCTTGTCACGGGTGGTCTGCACATCTCCCGGCTGGACTTTGCCGCCTTCGAGAGCGGTCTGCAGGAGGAGCATGCAGTCCCAGCCGTTAGCGACGTACTGGCTCGGCGTGTCGTTGTGGCCCTTCTTCCAGGCGTCCAGAAGGCCCTGGAGTGCCTTATATTGCGGGTCGGACGCCGGGATAGCTGTGGGAACTGCGATCTTCGAGCCCTGCACGAGAGTGCCTTCGGTGGCAGCTCCACCCACCTTTATATATTCGTTTGTGGCCGCGCCGGGCGAGTTGAACAGCACACCCGGGTAATTGATCGCCTTAGCATTCTTGGCGACGATCGCGTTCGCCGGGTTCACTGCCCACACCAGCGTGACGTCTGGCTTATTGCCTGCCAGCGACGACAGCTGTGAGGTCACGTCCGTCGACGCGGGGGGGAACGTGGACGATCCGACCAGGTTCAGGCCGTACTGCCCTATCAGGCTGGGTAGAGTCTTGACCGGCTCCTGGCCATATCCGTTGTTGGAGGCGATGATTGCCACTTTCTTCCAACCCTTGGACTTGGCGTACTCCAGTTGAGCCTTGAGCGAGAGCTCGGTGCTGGGGAATTCCTTGAAGGAGTACTTCGCCTCTGCTGGCGGCGTCACGATGTCCTGGGAGGAGGCCGGCACGATGATGGGCGTCTTCAATGCCAGGGAGATCTGCTTGGTCGCGATGCCCTCTCCGGAGGAGCTGGGGCCGATGACTGCCACAACGTTGTCCTGGGTGACCAGCTTTCGAAACTGGTTCACCGCCTTACTCTCGTCGCTGCCGGTGTCGGCGACGACGACGTCGACCTTGTGGCCGTTGATACCCCCCTTGGCGTTGACGGTGTCAGCAAAGACCTTGACAGCGTCCTGCTCGGCTGTACCGAGTGCGGAGTACGGGCCGGTCAGCGCCAGAAGCGCACCGATCTTGTACGTGTCGCCGCTGCCCGAGCCCCCCGGGCTGCAGGCGCTGGCCACCAGCGCCACAAGGACAACTCCTGCGCCAACTGCTGTCCGAAGCGGTGTACGACTAAAACATCCCAACATGTGCTTACCACCCTTCCGTGGTGCTGATCCGCTCCTCCGCCGGAGCGCTTGCCCGTGTCTTGTTGCCGTGCGCGGGAGGCCGTTGACAAGAACGAACGCAGCCGCTTAACCTAGATTAAGACGAACGTTCGCTCGTTTGTCAAGGCCTCGGGCAGACCGGCAGTGGCCAGGGCATATCCGTGGAGGCGTTGTGAACGTTTGGGTGCAGGCCCTGCTGACTGGCCTGGCGGTGGGCACCGTCTACGGCGTCGTCGGCGTGGGCTACGTGCTGATTCACCGGATCACAGGCATGGTCAACTTCTCCCAGGGTGATCTAGCCATGGCCGGATCGTTCGGGGCAGTCGTTGCGGCCAAGGGCCTCCCCGGTCCGGTGGCGATGCTCGCCGGTGGCGTCACTGGGGCCGTTATGGCTCTTCTGGTCTATCGGCTTGCTATTCACCCGCTTCGCAACAAGGGAACGCTGGTGCAGACCATTGCCACGCTGGGTGCGGCCATCGTCATCCGGGGGGCAGCGCAGCTGGTGTTCGGCACCGGGCCGTACTCGCTCAAGCCTCTGACGGGCGGTGGCCCACTGCGGCTCTTCGGAGGGTCGTTCCCGTTCCAGGCGGTGTGGCTGGTGGTCGTTGCCGTGGTCGTCGTGCTGGCGCTGAGACAGTTCTTCGACAAGACCATGACCGGCCGCGCACTGAGCGCGTGCGCGGTGAACCGGTATGCCGCAGGAGTGGTCGGGATCAACGTGGTGACCATGGCAACGATCGCTTTCGCCATCAGCGGCGGAGTCACTGGCCTCATCGGGGCGATGCAGGTCCCGCTCAACTTCGCTACAGCCGGCGTGGGACTCACGCTCTCACTGAAAGGCTTCATCGCCGCGGTCCTCGGGGGATTCGATCGGATCGGGCTGACCCTTGGTGGAGGCATTCTGGTTGGTGTCGTCGAGGCCTTTGCGGCGGCCGGCGTCTCCTCCTTGTACCAGGACGTGATCGTGCTTTCCCTTCTCCTTGTCCTCCTGGTTGCGCGTCCGTCGGGTCTGACCCGGATGAAAGTGAGCGAGCGTGTCTGAGTTCACGATCATGAAGTCGGCACGCGGGGGCGCACTACGCACGGCGCTGGCCCCACTCCTGTGGCTCATTGCTCTCGCGCTCTTCCCAGGGCTCTCCGGCCAGTACTACACCGGTCTTGCCGCCACGATCGGGATCAACGCGCTGATCGCCATCGGGCTCGTCCTGGTCACGGGATATGCAGGCCAGTTCTCCCTCGCCTCGGCCGCGTTCTACGGCCTCGGCGCCTATGGCAGCGCGCTGCTCACGGTCAAGGCCGGCCTGCCAGCAGTGGTCGCCATGGTGGCCAGTGCCGGCATTGCCACCGCTCTCGCCTATGCGATCGGGAGGCCGATCTTCAGGCTCCGAGGGCACTTCCTAGCTATGGGAACACTCGCTCTGACAGAGATTTTCTTCCTGCTGTTCAACAACCTGGACATCACCGGCGGCGCTTCTGGTTTTGGCGGTATTCAGCCACTGTCTCTGCCGGGCGTGTCGTTCGACACCCTTCAGAGCCAGTTCTGGCTCGTCTGGGTCGTCGTCGGCGCCGCCCTGTGGGGCGTCCTCCGCATCGGGCGCAGCCGTGAGGGTCGGGCTCTGCGTGCACTGCGCGGTCACGAGGCAGCCGCGGCAGCGTGCGGAGTCAATGTCGCCTGGAGTAAGACGAGGGTCTTCGCTGGATCGGCCTTTCTCGGGAGCATCGCAGGCTCGCTGTATGCCCACCAACTACTCTACGTGAACCCGCCGCCCTTCGACATCCTCACCTCCATCAACATCCTCGTCATCGTCGTCCTGGGTGGCCTGGCCGGACCGTGGGGCGCGGTCCTCGGTGCCATCGTGCTCGAGGTGATCACACAGATCATCGATCTGATACTGCCGCAGGTCTTCGGGGCCGGGTCCGTCGGCGCCGGAGAGTCACTCGTGCTCGGCCTCGTGTTGGTGCTCATCCTGGTCCTGCGCCCAGATGGCCTCACCGGGGCGATCAGCGGGCTGGTGGGCTGGGTGCGGAGCCGACGCGCCCAGCCCACCGCTGCCCCGGCGAAGCCCTCCGTTGAACAGCCCAAAGGTCCACCCGGCTCCGAGACACCCGTACGGGCACGGCCCACCGACGAGGTCATTCTCTCCTCGTCCGGGCTCACCAAGATCTTCGGCGGAGTCCACGCCGTCGAAGACCTGAATCTGACGCTGCACCAGCAGGAGATCCTGGCCGTGATCGGGCCCAATGGGGCGGGAAAGTCGACCCTGATGAACCTCCTGTCGGGTAACCTCGCGCCAACCCGCGGCAAGGTGACTCTCAGGGGCCAGGACGTCACAGCCAAGTCGGCCTCCCAGGTGGCCGGCCTCGGCTTGGCGCGAACCTTCCAGACCCCAAGCCTGTTCCACGGCATGACCGCCCGCTCCAACGTCCTCGTGGGCGCGCACCTGCGCGGCCACGTCGGCCTGCTGCGGGCTGCCATTCCGACGCCGGCAGCCCGGAAGGAAGAGGCGCGGCTGGGCGCCGAGATCGACGAGGTTATGGACCAGCTAGGACTGCAGCACCTGGCCGACCGAGAGGCAACCCAGCTCTCGCTGGGTCAGCAGAAACTCCTCGAGGTGGCTCGCGCCGTCGCTCAAGGACCGGCGGTCCTGCTTCTCGACGAGCCCGGCGCCGGCCTGAACCGAGTGGAGAAGCTCGCCCTGGCTGAGACCCTGCACAAGCTTCGCAACGCTGGCATGTCCTTGCTCCTGATCGAGCACGACATGGAGTTCGTCATGAGCCTTGCCGACAGAGTTCACGTCCTCGACTTCGGCAAGACACTTCGCGTCGGCACACCAGCGCAGATCCAACACGACCCAGCGGTTCTCGACGCCTACCTCGGTGTCGAAGGGCACGTCGAGGGAAAGGACATCTCCGATGCCAATGCTTGACGTCTCCGGACTGCACTTCAGCTACGGCAATGCCCGTGTTCTCGAAGGGGTCGACCTCACCGTCGAACGCGGCGAGATCGCGACCCTCATTGGCCCGAACGGAGCAGGCAAGTCAACGCTCCTCAACGTAGTCTCCGGGGCACTGCGGGCCAAGTCCGGACACCTTGAGCTAAACGGCCAGGACGTAAGCCGAGCTGCACAGGTGTTCATGGTCAAGCACGGCTGCATTCTGGTGCCCGAGGGTCGGCAGGTCTTCAGTTCGCTCTCCGTCACTGACAACCTTCTGCTGGGAGGCTATGTGCACCGACGCGACCGCTCGAACGGAGGTCCCGGCATTGACGAGGTCTACACGCTCTTCCCCCAACTTGCCGAACGCTCCCGGCAACCGGCTGGAACCCTCTCCGGCGGCGAGCAGCAGATGCTTGCCGTCGGCCGGGCCATGATGGGCCGGCCCAAGCTGATGCTCCTGGACGAGCCCAGCCTCGGCCTCTCCCCGCAGATGGTCCACCGGATCTTCGATGCTCTCGCACGGCTCCGCGACGAGGGCGTCACCATCCTCCTCGTCGAGCAGAACGCCCTCGCAGCGCTTCGTCTCGCTGACCGCGGCTATCTCCTGCAGAACGGCCGCATAATCGCGCAGGGCACATCGAAACAGCTCGCCGATGACCCGATGGTCCGCCACGTGTACCTGGGGTCGTCCCCCGACGGCGCCGGTGTGCCGTAGAGCCACCACCTCTCCGGGGGTCACAACGAGACGGAGAAAAGGTCCTCCCCCCGAGAGGGGCCCTTCTCCGTCTCGTCCGGATCAGTCGAGATTGACGACGATATTGTCGGGGGAGCGGGAGGTCATCCAGACAAGCTCGTCCGTATCGGAGGCATTTCCCTCGATGTGGGGCGTGTTCGGCGGGACGAAGATGAAATCGCCCTCCTCGAGTTCAAGGCGCTCCCCATAACCCTCGCCGAACAGGAGGTAGGCGCGGCCCTTCAACACGTAGCCAGCCGTGTCCGCCTCCCCGTGGTGGTGGGCGCCTGACGCGTAGCCGGCGGGGGTGTGCACCTTGCCGAGCCAGATCCGAGAGGCGTCGGTGTTCAGGTTGCTGATGCCTGCCCTGCGGACGGCACCCTCTGTCTGAGCGGTTGCGTCGGTCAGATCGATGCCCCGCACAATGCGAAGCTGGGGAATCTCGAGGGACATGAGGCCTCCTTCGTGGCCAGCTGCAGACGGGTGCTTGGGTGGCCGCTTGATCCGTCGAGCGTAACAAGCGGACGTACGTTTGCCTAGGGCAAACGGTTCCGCAAGCTCTTGGGGGCGGGGCGGGCTTATTCTGGCTTCGAGCCGCCGGCGCCAGCTCGATGGGCGGCCCTGCGTTTTTATTGGTGAGCCGTCGACCCGCTCGCGCGCCTCCTTGACAAGGTCAATGCGTACGTGCGTTTGTTCGCGTGTTCTGGGTATCATGAGCAGACGACCGAGGGGAGTGGACATGCAGCGCGGTCTAAGAGATAAAGCCAAGACTGGCGAAGCCATCAGGGAGGCGGCCGCGTCTCTGTTCTTCGAGCATGGCTATGAGGCCACGTCCCTGCGGTCGGTGGCTGCGGCGGTGGGAATCCAGGTCGGCAGTCTCTACAACCACATCAACGGCAAGGACGAGCTGCTGACCGAGATCATGGTGACGGTCATGGACGAACTTGAAGCCTCGGTACACACGTCCGTTGCCGAGGCTGGCGACAGCGCGGTCGCCCGCCTGAAGGCGGGACTGGACAGCCATATCCGCTATCACGCACAACATGCCTCCGAAGTCTTCGTCGGCAATTCGGAACTGCGGTCGCTCAAGGATGCGGACCGCAAGGCGGTCCTGTCGCGCCGGCGACAGTACGAGCTCTTCATCAGGGGGCTAGTCGAGGCGGCCGCGGAGGAGGTAGGCGCCGACCTGCTCAATGCCAAGCTGCAGACGTATGCCGTGCTGGCCCTTGGCATGCATGTCTCGTCTTGGTACCGCCCACGCGACGGCATGCCGCTGGAGCAGGTGGTTGATGTCTACACGCGGATGTCCATGCGGCAGATCGGGATCCCGATCAGGCCTGATGCAACTTCAAGCGCCGAGGGACCCGGTCGACGGCAGCAGCATCAGCAGACTCCGACCGGGACCTCTCCGGAGTTTTCTGCGCTCAGACAGGTGTCACACCAACTCGGCGAGCGGGGCCCGTGCGCGGGCGACGGCGGTAGAGAGCGAATCGGCTGATGAGTTCGTCGCGCAGCGCGTGCGCCTCGACCACTGCCTCGATGGCGTTCTCGTTGGCGATCTTGAAAACGTCGATGCCAGCGGCGTACTCGTCTTCCTTCTCCTTGATGAATGCTGAGCGCTCGGCCGGGTCCTCGATGGACTGGATTCGGTTGTAGTGGATGGCGTTGACGGCGGCGTCGGGACCCATAAGCGCAGGCTTGGCGGTCGGCAGCGCGATGACGGCGTCCGGCTGCATCGGGGCGCCCGACATCGCCAGGTAGCCGCCGCCATAGGCCTTGCGCACTAGGACGGTGATGCGGGGCACCCGGCTGTCGGCCACGGCATAGAGCATTTTTGCTCCGTGCCGAATGATCCCCTGACGTTCGACCGCCGAGCCGATCATGTATCCAGCGATGTCCACCAGGAACATCAGCGGGATGTTGAAGGCATTGCAGATCCAGATGAAACGTGCCGCCTTGTCGGAGGAGTCCGGGAAGAGGACGCCACCCAGGTGAGTGGGCTGGTTCGCCACGATGCCCACCGGCTTGCCGGCCAGCCGAGCAAAGCCCGTCACCAACTCCGGGGCGAACAGCTCCTTGTAGGGAAAGAAACTGTCCTCGTCCACCACGGCGTTGATGAACTCGACCATGTCGAAGATCTCGGACTCTCGCTCCGGGACGATCTCACGCACCGTGCGACCCACAGCCGGAGGGGCGGCGGGGGCAGCTGGCGGCTCTTGCTCCCAGTTCTGGGGGAGATAGGACAGCCAGACGCGGATCGCGGCCAAGGCCTCTTCGTCATCCTCGACGAGCACATCGCCCAGGCCGGACACCCGGCAGTGCATCTCGGCACCGCCCATCTCCTCGAGTGTGACCTCCTCCCCGGTCACCATCTGCGCCAGCCGGGGCGATCCGAGGTAGGCCGTGGCGTGACCGCGGACCATGATGGTGAGATCGCAGAGAGCCGGGACGTACGCGGATCCAGCGGGGGACGGGCCGAACAGGGCACAGACCTGGGGAATTCTGCCGGAGTGCTGCACTTGGTTGTAGAAGATGTTGCCCCAGGCGCGGCGTCCGGCGTAGCTCTCGAACTGCTCGTCGATGCGTGCGCCGGCGGAGTCGAATAGGTAGACCAGCGGCGCGCCGATCGAGTCGGCCAGCTCCTGGGTATGGGTGATCTTCTCGAAGGTGCGTTTGCCCCACGTTCCTGCCTTGACCGTGTAGTCGTTGGCGATCACGCAGACGTCCCGGCCATCGACCTTGCCGACGCAGGTGACGACGGCATCGCCGGGCAGCCCCTCGTCGTATCGAGCCAGCAGTCCGTCCTCGAAGCTCCAGCTGTCGTCGAAGAGCATCTCGAGTCGGTCGCGAACGAGCATCTTGCCGGCGTTGACCTGCTTGGTCCGCTGCTTCTCAGATCCTCCGAGGCGTGCCTTAACGAGACGTTCTGCGAGCTCCTCGTGCGGGCTGCGGGCCTGTTCGGGTGTGCTGGTGCTGTTGGTCATGGCAGGTTCACCTTCATGCAGTGGGGGCTCGATGGTCTTGGTCTTGCGGCGTTCAGGCATCGGGCGGTTGGACCACGACCAGAACGGTGCCGGCCGCGACCACCTGCCCGACCGTGGCAGTGAGGCTCTGCACCGTGCCAGCGATCGCGGATCGGATGGGGTTCTCCATCTTCATGGCCTCCAGCACCATGAGGACATCGCCCTGCTGGACCTGCTGGCCCTCCACGATGCCTATGTTCACCACGGTGCCCTGCATGGGACTGGTGTGGGTCCCGCTTCCGGTGGTGGCTGCCCTTGGGCCCCTGCGTCCGCGGGAGGCCAAGTCGCTCGACTTCCTGCGGGCCGGGGCGTTCGCGCCGCTCGAGGGCTCTGAACCCGTATCGGAGGCGGCTAGGCTGCCGATGAACGGAATGAGGTAGCGGCGTCCGCCAACCCAGGCTTCCTGTCTGTCGTCGCCGAGTTCGACACCGTGGTCATCGGTGGACGTCGGTGGGGACGCGGGGAGGGCAGCGGGCAGCAGGGCGGAGAGGTCGACTGTGTTCTCCAGCCAGAGGGTGTTGATCCGACCCTTCGCGAAGTCGGGGTGCTCGAGGACGACCTGCGTCGCGGGAATGGTCGTGGGGACACCCTCCACCTTGATATCGCGGAGGGTCTCCAGGGTGCGACGAATGGCGTGCTGACGGGTCGGTGCCCACACGATGAGCTTGCCGATGAGGCTGTCGTAGTAGGGCAGCACCTCGTCGCCGCTCTCGTAGCCGCTGTCCATCCGGACGCCGGGACGGTTGGGCACCGAGAGGACCTGGAGCACGCCGGGGGATGGGCGGAAGGCCCCGCCGGAAACGTCTTCGGCGTTGATGCGGACTTCGATGGCGTGGCCACGGGGTGTGGGTCCGGAACTTGCGATGCTCAGCGGCTCGCCGGCCGCGACTCGGATCTGCTCGGCGATCAGGTCGAGGCCGAGGACCTGCTCGGTGACCGGGTGCTCGACCTGGATCCGGGTGTTCATCTCCAGAAAGTAGAACGCCTCACGGTCCGTCTCGACGAGGAACTCGACGGTTCCGGCACCGACGTAGTCCACGGCGCGGGCAAGGCGGGTCGATGCCTCGCCCATGGTCGTGCGAAGGCCGGCCGAAAGGCCGGGCGCGGGAGACTCCTCGAGAAGTTTCTGGTGACGGCGCTGGACAGAGCAGTCGCGGTCCCCGAGCCAAACCACCGAGCCGTGCATGTCCGCGAACACCTGGACCTCGACGTGGCGGGCGTTCAAGAGATAGCGCTCCAGGTAGACATCGCTGCGCCCGAACGCAGCGCCGGCCTCGCGCTGCGCGGAAGCGAGTGCCTCGGCGGCCTGGTCGGCGGAGTAGACCGTGCGCATGCCGCGGCCGCCGCCACCGTAGGAGGCTTTGATGGCGATCGGATACCCATGCTCGGAGCCGAAGGCGTCGACCTCCTCCGGCGTGCTCACGGCGCTTTCGCTGCCTGGCACCTTGGGGACGTCGGCCCTGGCCGCTACCGCGCGGGCGGCCACTTTCTCGCCCATCACATCGATGACAGCAGCCGGAGGGCCGATGAAGACCAGGCCTGCGGCTTTGACGGCTGCGGCGAACTCAGCGTTCTCGGCGAGGAATCCGTAGCCGGGGTGGACTGCCTCGGCACCGGTGTCAACGGCGGCCTGGACGACCTTGGCGATATCCAGGTACGTCTCGGCTGCCGTGTCGCCTGGCAGCAGGACCGCCTCGTCTGCCAGGCGGACGTGCAGCGACGCGGCGTCCGGCTCCGAGTGGACGGTGACACTGGCAATGCCGAGCTCTTTGCATGTGCGGATCACCCGTACGGCGATCTCGGCCCGGTTAGCGATGAGGATCTTGGAGAACATGGGCTCCCTTAGGCGTTGTGAGCGGTCAAGGATTGGGTTGAGACGCATCGGTTTCGGCATTCGCCGATGCCCTCGATGGCCGTGACGAGCCGGGATCCGTGGGTGAGCCACTCCTCGGGTTTGCGGGCCGCCCCGACCCCTCCTGGGGTGCCGGTGAGAATCACGTCACCTGGCTGCAGTGTGACCACCTGCGAGACGTAGGCCACGAGTTCTGCGGGGTCGAACAGAAGGTCGGACGTCGAAGACCGCTGCTTCTCGATCCCGTCGACAGAGCAGGTGATGGCCAGGCCACAGGACGGATCGGCCTCGTCGGCTGTGACGATCCAGGGGCCCAGTGGAGTGGTGGCCTCAAAGGTCTTGCCCACCAGCCACTGGGAGGCGCGTCGCTGCCAGTCACGAGCCGACACGTCGTTGGCGACCGTGTAACCCGCGATTGCCCGGCCAGCCGCCTCCCGCGTTGCACGCCGCACGGGCGTCCCGATGATCACGGCAAGCTCCGCCTCCCAGTCCCAGGTGGCGGCGGCACCGTCGAGCTGGATGTCGTCGCGGGCGCCGACGAGGGCCTCAGGGAACTTCGAAAAGACATTCGGGTGCTGGGGCAGCCCGTGGCCCATCTCCAGGATGTGGGTGCGGAAGTTGTGCCCGATGCACACGATCTTCACCGGGCCTGTGACCGCCGGGGCGAAGTCCAGGGCGTTAAGGTCGCTGACCGGGGTTCCGCGCAGGCGCGGCGCGTTGGTCAGGACTCCAGCGGTCAGAGCCGCGCTGACTGTCGGGAGCTCGAGCAGCCGGGTTGCCTCCAAGTCTTGAACCACCGCACGAGTACCCGCCGGAGTGCGCGCTGTGGCCAGCCTCATTAGGACCTTTCATCGAACGAGCGTTTGTTAGTAATATACGAGCGGCTGGCCAACCGGTCAAGCCCGCACGACTGTGCTTGACGACCCCCTGGCGATCATGGATTCTGACAAACGTTCGCTCGTTCTCGCCGATGTGGCACTCCACGGAAGGACGGAGAGGTCGATGACTTACGCCCAGGGCAAAGAGCCCAGCGGTCTGCTGACCGGGGATGTCGTTGTGGTCACCGGCGGCGCCCAGGGAAATGGGGAACGGCTGGCCATCGGGCTGGCCCATCACGGTGCGGCCGTGGCGGTGGTGGACACCAACCTTGACGGCGCAGAGGCTGTCGCACAGGCGATCCGAAGCAGTGGTGGGCGCGCGAAGGCATACCTGGTTGATGTCACGGAGCCACCAGCCTGCGCGGGATCCGCTGCGGCGATCAAGGCTGATCTGGGGGATGTCTCGGTCCTGGTCAACAACGCGGGAATCCTCAGGCGCGTCGTCACCGGCGCCGCTGGTTTTCCCGAGTCAGTCGAGGCGCACCTGCGCGTGAACGTGCTCGGCGTCGTGAACATGGTCCACGCGCTGCTGCCCCAGCTCAGAAAGACTGGGGGCCGCATCGTCAACGTAGGCTCGATCGCCTCGTTCCTCGCCACCCCTGGTGGTGGCGGCTACGGCGCCTCCAAGGGGGCCATCCTGCAGATGACGAAGGTACTGGCCCTGGAGCTGGCGCCCGAGGGCATCCGCGTCAATGCGATCGCTCCGGGCGTCATGGTGACGCCCATGACGCAAGAGGTGCGCTCTGATCCGACGAAGGCGGCCCGATTCCTGGCGCACACCCCGCTGGGGCGGTTCGGGGAGCCCGACGAGCTGGTGGGGCCAGTGGCGTTCTTGTCCTCGGACCTCTCGAGTTATGTGACGGGTGTAACCCTGCCGGTGGACGGGGGATACCTCACCGTGTGAGGAGGGACTCTTGACCGGTGATCGCCCCCTCCTACTGTTGACTAACAAGCGTTCGTATGTATAGTGGCTTGCCCGAACGTTGAAGGGACTTTGATGAGACCGTATCGCTCTCTACTGTTCGTGCCTGGGCACAAGGCGGCCTGGGTCGACAAGGGCGTTGCGTCCGGCGCCCACGCACTGATCCTCGATCTGGAGGACTCGGTGCCTGAGGACGACAAGGACCTTGCCCGGGAGGTCACTCGCAGCTCAGTCGAGCGATTGGGGGCAGTCGGCAGCGTCGGGGTCATCGTGCGCGTCAATGCGTTGGACACCCCGCACTTCGGCAGGGATCTGGCATCCGTCGTGCGGCCGGGTCTGACGGCGATCCTGCTGCCCAAGATCTACCGTGCCGCGGACGTGGTTGCCTTCGACGCGCTCGTCCGCCATTTCGAGCTTGAGGCTGACCTCCCGGTGGGAACCGTTGGGCTGATTCCGTCCCTGGAGACGGCCAAGGGGCTTGCCAATGTGGACGACATCGCCGGTGCGCCTCGGGTTGTCAGCCTTATGGCGGCGGCGGCAAAGGACGCCGACATCTCCCGCGAGGTTGGTTTTCGCTGGACACCGGCGGGGCTCGAGACGCTCTACCTGCGCAGCAAGGTGGTCCTTGCCGCCCGCGCGGCTGGGCTCTCGCACGTGGTGCTGGGTCTGTGGCAGAGCATCCAGGACCTTGAGGGGCTCCGGCAATTCGCGCGGGCCAACGCGGAGCTGGGCTTCGGCGGCCAGGTCGTCATCCACCCCTCGCACGTGCAGACTGTCAACGAGGCGTACGCCGTGGCGCCAGCAGAACTCGAGCGTTACCAGGGGATGGTGGCCGCGTACGAGGAGGCTGCGGCCCGTGGCGAGGGGGCCGTCATGTTCCGAGGTGATCATATCGATCTCGCCCACGTCCAGCATGCCCGTCGTGTGCTGGACACCGGAGACACGTCCCGAAAGGCATCACGATGAGCGGTCTCTACTTTGAAGAGTTCACGCCCGGCCTTGTGGTCAGACACGCCGTCACCCGCACCGTGACGGAGACGGACAACCTGCTCTTCACCACGCTCACCATGAACCCGCAGCCCCTGCACCTGGACGAGGAGTTCGCCAAGAAGTCCATGTATGGGCAGCGCATCGTCAACAGCGTGTTCACGCTCGGCCTCGTCGCCGGCATCCACGTTGCCGATCTGACCCTCGGCACGACGCTGGGCAACCTGGGCTTTGACGAGGTCAAGTTCCCCAAGCCGGTCTTCATCGGAGACACCATCCGAGTGGAGTCCGAGGTCCTTGAGACGCGTTTGTCGAAGAGTCGCCCGGACCGTGGAATTGTGCGGCTAGAGCACCGTGCTTACAACCAGCGCCATGAGCTGGTCTGCTCACTGAGGAGGGCGGCGCTCATGAGCTGCCGCCCGGGCACCTGACCGCCCGCAGTCCCGAGACGCGAAGGGGGAGCAGAGGCCCAGCCTCTTGTCTCCCCTCCGCAAGTGCAGCTACCAGCCGGTCAGTTCCCGGAGCCTGCCCTTGACAATCTTCCCGCTGGGGTTCACCGGCATCAGCTCAAGCGCAACGAACTCGATGACCTTGGGGATCTTGTAGCCAGCAAGATGCTCGCGCAGGAACGCCTGGAGCTCGCTCTGGGTCACGGCGTGGCCATGACGGACGGCGACGACCGCCCGCACCTCCTCGTCCCACTCCTCACTGGGCACGCCGAGGACACCGCACTCCATCACTGCGGGGTGGGTGTAGAGCAGCTGCTCGATCTCGGCCGCGTAGACGTTCTCGCCGCCGGTCTTGATCATGTCCTTGGCACGGTCGCGGAAGAAGAGATAACCCTCCTCGTCACGCACGGCCAGGTCGCCGGTGTGCAGCCATCCGCCATGCAGGACCGTGGCCGTCGCCTCAGGCTGGTCGAAATACCCCAGCATGATCCCCGGACCCCGAACGCAGATCTCGCCAAGCTCGCCGTCCGCCACCTCGCGGTCGAGCTCATCGCGGATCTCGACCTCGATGAACGTGTACTCGCAGCCGATGGACCCATCCAGATCGGCCCGCATGACGTCCGTGTCGTGCAGCCGCGAGACCATCGGGCCCGCCTCGGTCAGGCCGTAGCGGAAGAAGATCTGGGCGTGGGGTAGGGCCTCGCGGATGGCGGCCTTGTCGGGCATGCGGAGCAGCCCGCCGCCGGAGTGGATCTGCCGGAGGCAGCGCACTCCCGGCTCGGCGAGCACCCCGGCGGTGATGAGCCGGCGGAGCATGTTGGGAATAATGAAGGTCGAGGTCACCCGCTCCCGCTCGACAACGTCGCCAAAGCCGCGCTCGTCGAACTTCCGCATCACCACCGTGGTCCCGCCAGTCATGTAGTGGGGTGCGAAGACGGTCAGTAGGGACGCCGAGTGGAAGAGCGGCACGAGCGCGAGGCCGACCTGGTCAGGTGCCTGTCCGAAGCCCAGGTCGACGAGCTCGTTCGTCGCGTTGATCAGCACGCTCTGATGGGAGAGCACCACCCCTTTCGAGTAGCCGGTGGTACCTCCGGTGAACAAGATCACCGCCGGGTCCAGGAGTGCCGGGACCTCATCGAGCGGCACGCTATCGACGATGAGTGACTCGTAGTCCTCACCCTGCCAGTACGTGCGGAGGGCAGGATCGAGGCTGCCGGTCACGAGCGCGGCAGCGAAGTCGGGCTTGAAGTCCGACTCCACCAGCACAGCCGATGGCTTGGTGAGCTGGACTCCGTTGATGAGTTCGTCGGTTGTCCAGCGCCAGTTGAAGGGCACGTAGACCGCCCCAGCGGCAACGACACCGAGGAATGTCTCGAGGGCGAAGATGCTGTTGCCCGAGAGCACGCCCACCCGGTCACCGGGCCGGACTCCTGCCCCTCGCAACCCCCGGGCCAGTCCCCAGGCCCGCTCCGACAGCTGCCGGTGGGAAACGTGTGAGCGGTCGTCGACGACCGCGGTGTGGTGAGGGTGTCGGCGGTGGTTGAGGCGGATGAAATCAACCAGGGTCGACATCAGTGGCTGCTCTCGTTTCTGTCGGTGAGCTCGGCGGCCTCGCGCCGAAGAAGCATCAAGCTGCTGGAGAATGTCATGACCACCTCGCCGCGCTGGTTCAGCGTCCGATAGTCGAGCGTCCAGATTCCCTGTCCCGCGCGCTTGGTCTCACGGGTCTGCCGCAGGGTGGCCTCAGGATGGATAGTGTCGCCGATCATCACCGGAGTGAGCGCCCTGACTTCGTCCACGCCCAGCCAGGCCCGCACGTTTCCGAAGATCCCGGTCTGGGTCAGCAGGCCCAGCGACAGCGACAGCGTCAGCGGCCCGTGGGCGATCCGCTCGCCGAAACTGTGGGCCGCCGCGTACTCGGCGTCCAGGTGGAGAGAGACCCAGTCGCCCGTGAGTCCGGCCCAGCTGACCAGGTGGGCGTCGGTGATCGTCACGCCTGGCCCGACGAACTCGGCGCCTTCGGGCACGTCCTCCCAGAACACGTCCCCTTGCCCGGTGACCTTGCGGGTGGCGCGCTCCTTGGCCGTCATTCCGCATCACCGGTCTCAACCGGGACCTCGCGCTCCTCGGCCAGGAACCACTGCATGTCTCCGATGAATTTCTCCTCATGCTCGCGAAGTCGATCTGCCTCCGGACCGTCGAACGCTGCGGCCACATCACGCACCGAGTCGAACCACAGCTCGGCGACCCCGTCGCAGGGCCACGATTTGTAGCCGTCGACAGCCGGGTTCTGGACGTAGCGCCGTAGCCCAGACAGTTTCCGGACGTATTCAGGATGTTCCTCCTGCCAGTGCCGCAGGAATACATCCCGTTCAATACCGGGCTTTCGGCTGATGATTGCAACGACCTTGATCATGACCATCCTTAACAGACGAGCGTTCGTTTGCTAGAGTAGGGTGCGAGGATCGAACGGTCAATACCTAAGCCCGGGGTGTCAGCTGGTACCGGCTATGGGCAAGGAGGCGTGCGTGTCCGGCGCATATGAAGGCAAGGTGGCGGTGATCACCGGGGCCGGGGGCGGCCTCGGACGGGCTGTGGCAACAACGCTCGCGGCCGGGGGTGCCCAGGTGGCGTGCTCCGATGTCGACCTCGATGCGGTCGAGCAGACAGCGGACATGGTCCGCAAGGCTGGCGGCGTCGCCTCCGCGCGTCGGGTCGACGTCACCGTCGAGGCGTCGGTGGAGCAGTGGCGGGATGAAGTGCACGAGGCCCATGGGAGGGCGGCGATCGTTGCCAACGTGGCCGGCATACTTGATCGCCAGCAGATGCTCGACGCCGACCTTGAGGCGTACATGAAGGTCCTGCAGGTGAACCTCGGGGGCACCTATGGGTGCACGCGCACATTCGCCCCCGACCTGATCGACGCCGGCTGGGGCCGCGTGGTGAACGTGGCTTCCATCGCGGGGGTGACTGGCTACCCGTACCCCTCCTATGCATCGTCGAAAGCCGGGGTGGTCAATCTGACCCGCTCATTGCTGGTGGACCTCTGGGGATCGGGAGTGACGGTGAACTCGGTCTGTCCCGGAGCCATGGACACCCCCATGCTGCACCGGGATGCCCTGGAGGCCATGCTCAGCAGGACACCCTCTGGCCGGATCGTCACGCCCGAGGAGATCGCTGGGGTCCTGGGTTTTCTCTGCACGGATGCCGCTGCCTGCATCAACGGCGCGGCCATTGTGGTGGACGGCGGGGCCACCGCAGTCTTCAGGTACTTCGAGTAGCCGCCGTCGAGAGAACAGGACGAGCAGACACATGGACTTCACCGAGTCGGAGGAGAGGCTCGCCGTCCGCGAGACAGTCGCCAGGATCGGCCGCAGGTATGGCCACGGCTACTTCGTGGAGAAGGCGCGCGCACGGCAGCATCCGGCGGAGCTCTGGGGCGACCTCGTGAAAGGCGGATTTGCCGGGATCAACATCGCTGAAGAGTTCGGCGGGTCTGGCGGTGACCTCTACGACCTCATGATCGTCGCCGAGGAGCTGGCAGCCGCGGGATGCCCGCTGATGACGCTGGTTGTCTCGCCAGCGATCTGTGGGCCGATCCTCAGTGAGTTCGGCACCGTTGACCAGCAAAAGCAGTGGCTCACCGGGATCGCCACCGGGGAGGAGCGGATGGCCTTCGCCATTACCGAGCCCGATGCTGGGAGCAACTCCCACAACCTTGCTACCAGTGCCGTCCGGACGCGCGAGGGGTGGCGTCTCAAGGGGGAGAAGTACTACATCTCGGGCGTCGACGACGCCCGGACCGTTCTCGTCGTGGCTCGGACCGGCACCGATGAGAAGACCGGCCGTGGGCGGCTCTCGCTGTTCGTGGTGGAGACGGACCGCCCGGGGCTCGGCGTCGCGCCCATCAGCACGCAGGTGCTGGCGGCCGAGCGTCAGTTCACGCTCACCTTCGACGACGTGAGAGTGCCAGCGGGCAACCTGATCGGCGCTGAGGGCGGGGGCCTGGCCCAGCTCTTCAAAGGCCTCAACCCCGAGCGCATCATGTCGTCAGCGGTGTGCTCCGGCATCGGCAGGTACGCCCTCGACAAGGCCTCGGTCTACGCACGCGAGAGGGTGGTCTGGAAGCAGCCGATCGGCGCCCACCAGGCCATCGCGCATCCCCTGGCCCGGGCCTACATCAGCGTGGAAAGCGCGCGTCTGCTGAACCAGAAGGCCTGTGTGCTGCACGGCCAGGGAATTGACTGCGGGGCCGAGGCCAACCTGGCCAAGTACACCGCAGCCGAGGCCGCCGCGGCTGCCCTCGACGCCGCCATTCAGACCCACGGAGGCAACGGCCTCTCAGACGAGTTCGGGCTGGCCGACCTGTGGGGTCTGACCCGGCTGTACGGCATCGCCCCAGTCAGCAAGGAGATGATCCTCAACTACGTCGCCCAGCATCTCCTTGGACTGCCGCGCAGCTACTGAGCGCTGGTCATGAACGAGCAGAGGGCTGGTGGCCTGGCTGAGGTCTGCGCCGGGCCTGGTCGCGCTGAGACCGGCCACGCGAATGCGGCGCCTCCGACATGGGCCTGTGCCGGTTGAGACCATTCACTGCCATGTCTGGCCAACGACGTTCACCGCCCCTGGATGCGCTGGTAGCGGTCTTCATCACGGATGCGGTGTTCGAGGCGGGTGGTCGCGGGATGACACGCCGATCGGCGTGATCCGTGGTCGCGCCGCGGAGGGTATCGCCTATTTGCTGCTGACCGCTGCCATGATCAGAACGGGTGGACCTGGTCTCCACGGGCTTCGACCGAGGCGCGACTCGGCCGGGGCGTCGATTACTTCTGGCGCATAGAACACATTATCCTTGGTTTGATTGTCCCTTCTGACGGGGTTCTCTCTTTTCGGGCAGACGCTCTTGACTGGTATCGTCACGCGAACAAACGTATGTTCGTGATAGCGAGGTTGCAGTGCCACACGTATCGAGTCTCCTGAGCCCCGTCCTGGTCGGCCCATATCTGCTGAGGAACCGTCTGGTGATGCCACCGCTGACGCGAAACCGAGCGACCTCCGAGTTCGTGCCCACCGCCCGCATGGCGGTCTACTACGCCCAGCGAGCCTCGGCCGGACTGCAGGTGGCGGAGGGATCGCCGATCAGTGCGCAGGCCGTGGCCTACCCCCGCGTCCCGGGTATCTGGAATGCGGCCCAGCGGGATGGGTGGCGCCAGGTCACGGACGCCGTGCACGCCCGAGGGGGAGTCATCTTCCTGCAGCTGTGGCACGTCGGCCGGGTGTCGCACTCCCTGACCCAGCCCAGTGGCGAACTTCCGGTTGCTCCCTCGGCTACACGGATTGTGGGCACGATCTACACCCGCGAGGGCCTTCAGGAGTTCGAAACCCCCCGAGCTTTGGAGGCCGACGAGGTGGACGCCATCGTGCAGGACTACGCCGCGGCGGCTCAGAATGCGATGCGCGCCGGATTCGACGGCGTCGAGATCCACGGCGCCAACGGCTACCTCGTCGACCAGTTCCTCAACGGCCAGGTCAACCGGCGCACGGACGAGCACGGCGGGGACGTGTCGAACCGTCTCAGGTTCCTGCTCGAAGTCGTGGCCGCCGTCGCGAGCGTCTGGGGCCCTGAGCGGGTCGGTGTCCGGCTGTCGCCGTCGGGGACGTGGATGGACTGCCGAGACGCCGACAAGAAGGGTCTTTACAGCGCGGTGGTCGAGGCGTTGAGCGAACGCTCGCTCGCTTATCTCCACCTGGTTGAGCCGACCATCGCTGGGAGCATGACCGTGGAGGCCTCGCCGGACGCGATCCCCTCCGCCTACTTTCGTCAGCTGTACCGAGGAACCCTCATCGTCTCAGGCGACCACACGCTGGAGTCGGGGAGCAAGGCGATCGAGGACGGAACGACAGATCTGGTGGGCTACGGGCGGGCTTTCATCGCCAACCCGGATCTGCCAAGACGGTTCGAGCTGGGTGCTCCCCTCGCGGCGGCGGATCGGAGGTTCTTCTATACGCACGGCGACGAGGGGTACACCGACTACCCAAGCATCGAAGAGGAACGCCATCTTGCCGTAAGCGAGCGAGGCAAGCGAGGCGGGGCAGATGTCGGCTGACGCCGTGCGCAACGCACTTGTGAGTGACTCCCCTTGCCCAGGTGGCGGGCTCCAAGCACTACGTTCGCACCCAACTCGCACGGCGGTAGCGTCGAGGGGCGCCAAGCATGACGCGATCATTAGGCCGAAATTTCGCGGCCCGTTCACAACACGCCAACGAGACAGTCGGGGCACTCCCGCTAGACGGCGGTCGGGCCGTGGGTCTGCAACGTGAAGGCTCGTCGCCACCGACGGGACCCCTCCGCGGGCATCTGACGATCCGTTTCGTGACGCAATCGCCAGCGGGGAGTGCGTTAGGTCGCCCAAGTTGACCGGATAGGGTCGGCATCCGCCGGTCAGTGCGCCTTTAAGTCCGTGCGCTGTCAGGTACGCGAGGTCGCAGCATGTCGTCGATTCACCGTCACGGCAGTGGGTTCTGCTTCGTGTCCGTGGTGGGGTAGCCATCGAGCAGCTGGTGTCCGATCGGTCGGGCGGGTTGGTGGTGGCCGGGGCTGCATTGCTAGAACGATCCGCCGGGGGAGGTGAGGGCGGTGATGTGGGGGTCGTAGTGGGAGAGGTACCAGCTGGACATGCCGGCACCGGGGGTGATGACGTGTTCTTCCCATGCTCGGCGCAGCGCTTCGAGGCGGGCGATGGCCTCGTTGTGGTCGTACCAGCGGGTGCACCAGCGGACCCCGACACCGGATTCGGAGCCGCTGCTCTTGCTGATCTTGCGTTCGGTGATGGTGGCGATGTGAATGTGGACCCAGGTGTAAAGCGTCGCAAAGTTGAACGGGGCAGCCTCCGGTGCCTGGTTCTCCGCCGGCCTCGGTGCTGCTGCCGCGGTGGCCGTGGGGAGGTCCCGGAATACGGTTTCCATCTCGTCGACCGCGCCGGCGACCATCTCCAGCTGCCGGGCCTGCTGCTGAACTTGGAGGTGCAGTGCGGCGAGCGGGTCAGGGTCGGTGGGCATCGCGGCGGGGCTGTTCATAGTGACGGTGCTTCTATCGGCCCGGTGTGTTGCAGGGCTTGGGCGAGGGCGTTGCGGGGGCCGAGGTAGGCCGCGGCGGCGGCGGTGACTTCGGTGGTCGCGGCCTGGTTGTCGTCGGTGATCGTGTCGGCGTCGCGTTCGGCGTACCAAGGCTTCAGCGTCAGCGTGACCGGTGAGGCGCCGGAGGAGAACAGCAACGCCTTGGTCTTCGGCAGGGCGGCGACTTCCTCGGGTCGCAGGATGGGCTCCCAGTGGGTGCTGGTGGACTGCGAGCTGCCAGTGTTGGAGGAGGAGTGCGAGCGTTTGTCGACTTCGTGTTGCCCGACGAGGTCGGACAGGGTTTTGCAGAACTCGATGTCCTTGAGCCCGGCGCCGGCGATGGCGACGGTGGCCGCGGACCACAGCGCGTCCATCCCGTCTTTGCCCCACACCCGCACCCCTTGTTTGTAGGACTGCAAGATCGTGGTGACCGAGATCCCTTGGGAGCCGAAGAACGAGTACAGGTCGGGCAGGGCATCGATGCGGCACACGTTCGCCGCCTCGTCCAGCATGACCGTGATGGGTGGGTCGACCCGCCCACCGCGGGCGGTCGCGGCGAGACCGGCGACCTCGAAGACCCGGTCGACCAACGCGGCCACCAGTACTCGGGAGGTGCCGGTGCCCTCGCGGGAGAGCAGGTACAGGGTGGCGTGGCGGTCCCCGAGCCCGGAGGAGACCAACGCCCAGGGGTCGAACTCGTCGATTGTGTCAGTCCGGTGGGGGGTTGGCGCCAGGTGGTCGGGGGGGTGATCCAACGGGCCACCGACTCCACATTGAGGCACGACACGGCGGCGGCGACGGTGGCGTAGATGCCCCCGCGGGTCTCCACAGGCCCTTCCAGGTCGGCTTCGTGGGCCTGCGCGAGTTCGGTGAACCCGTGATCGGCGAGCAGGCTCACCGGTTCGGTGGAGCGGGTGGCGATCCAGGACGCCACGTCGCGCACCGAACGCCCGGACACCGCGGCCGCCAAAATCAGTCGTTGCAACGTGTGGGAGGCGGCCCGGTTGAAGAACGCCGAGCTGCCCGAGCTGGTGGCGCCCCCACCGTCGACCTCCCGCATGAAATGCGACGCCAGGCGTTCCGCACTGTCGATGTCGGCGACCGCCGCGAGGGGGTTCCACCACCAGGTTTTCGGGACGAACGCGATGCGCTGGGGGTCCAGCACCCAGACGTCGCCGACACCGGCGCGCAGCGCCGCGGTCAGCATCCACAGGTCCGGTTTGTTGGAGGTGGCGACCACCGCCCCGGGGGCGGAGAGGATGCCGGGTACCGCGATCGCCGAGGTCTTGTTCGAGCGGGGGCCCATGAACACCACCGCCACGTCCTCCCACGACTTGTAGACCGGGGCGCGGCCGACGGTGCCCAGCAGCGACCCGTACTCACTCATCCGCGTGCCCCGCTCCGCCCCGACCAGCGACGGGCGCAGCGCTGTGCCCCGCCGCTTGGCTTCGCGGCCGGTCATGCCCGCCACCGAGGCGGCCGATTTCATCGCGGCCCGCCCGTCGCGGCGGGCGAACACCCGGCGACCGAAGACCACCATCACCACGAGCAGCATGAGGATCAGCGCACCGGCGGTGATCAGCAACCAGCTCGGCCACCCCTGCTTGTGCAGGTCCAGGGCTTTACGGACCCCGAAGAACACGCCCAGGGCGCCGATGAGGGCCAACGGTTTCCACATATCGTGATCCATCGAAGACGTCCTCTCACAAACCAGGGGATAGGGCCGGGGCGTGCTCAGCGGTGCGCGCGGATCGGCCCGTGGTGGCGCCGCGCGGCGGCGGGGAAGTCATCGGCCACCAGGGCGGCCAACTCGACGAACGCCTCCCGGGTGGTGCAGGACAGGCGGGCGAGGTCGACCTCGGAGCCCTCGGCGAGGTGGGTGTCGAAGGGGATCACCGTCACCGCCCGCACCTGGTCGGCGAAGTGGGCCACCAGCTGATCCATGTTGACCCCCGCCGAGCCGGGGCGGGCCGAGGAGATGACGACGACGGTGCGGGCCACCAGGTGCCCGTAGCCCTGGGCGGCAAGCCAGTGCACGGTGGCATCCGCGGACTGCGCGCCGTCCAGGGCCGGGGAGGACACCAACACCAGGGCATCGGCGGTGTCCAGGACCCCGCGCATCGCCGAGTGCGTCAGCCCGGTGCCGCAGTCGGTGAGGATGAGGTTGTAAAAGTTGTCCAGGATGTCCACCGCCTGCCGGTAGTCGGTCTCAGAGAACGCCTCAGCCTTGTGCGGGTCACGTTCGGAGCCCAGGACTTCCAGGCGGGAGGGGGCTTGGGAGGTGAAGGCCCGCACATCGGAGTAGCGGTGGATGCGTTCCTGGTCGTTGAGCAGGTCCCGGACCGTGGCCGCCGTTTGCGAGGGAATCCGGCCACCGAGGGTCCCCAGGTCGGGGTTGGCGTCGATCGCCACCACATGGTCCCCGCGCAAAGCGGCGAACGTGGAACCCAGCGACACGGTGGTGGTGGTCTTGCCGACCCCACCCTTCAGGCTCAGGACGGCGATCTTGTAGTCACCGCGGATGGGTGGCGGGGTGTGCGGTGGGCGGATGGGGGTGGTGCTCACGCGATCCACCGCTCCATGGCCCGCCGGGACAGGGCACTGGTCGGGTCGATGCCCAACCCCAGGGAGGCGGCGAACGCCGCCGGTTGGGCCCCGCGGGCGCGGCGGAAACGGATCTTGGTTTGCGCGGCGCGTTCCTCCGCATCGGCCACCGCCGCATCCAGGGTCGCCTCGTTGCGCACGGTGGTCGTCAAATACATGGTGAACTGCGCTCTTCGAAAGAAGTAGTGCCTCTGCCGAGAAGAACGCACCACGACCGGTGCGCGAGGTTTTCGTCCGGGTAAGCCCCCTGGAGTGATTCAACTGAAATCGCTTGTTGCTCTACGTTTTTGGTGATCATGCCTTAGGGCGGTGAGTGTTGTCGAGTACCTCCTCGGCCGGGGTTGGGGTGGCATTGGGTTGTGTGAGCTGACAGGCCCACCCGGTCGGTGGGAGGGGAGGGGGGTGCGCGACCGCGCAGGCCTACATCGACGAATGCAACAGCCTCAGGACCGCGGAAACCAGCGTCGAGGACGTCAATCGCGGCATCGCGAGCACAAGCCCAACGTTTACCCAACGTTTTGGACGGGAACCAACGAAAAGTGACGCAAGGTGTCTGAACGCACAAGACGGCATATCCGCTGGTAGAAGCATGTTTACGCTAGTCAACGAAAACCGATGAAAGTGACTGCCTGAAAAGCGAAGGGTCGCCGGTTCGATCCCGGCCCTGGCCACCACCACACGCCGGGCCTCGGCACCCTGTCCGGCGCGGCGTAAGTGATAGCTGCCCTTACCGGGTCAGCGGGTGATGGGCTGGCAGCGTACGGCGGGGGAGCCGACGTGTCGGGGGCTGGTGCTGGTATCGATCTGGGTGGCGACGCCCGCTTGGAACAGCAGGATGATGTCGGACCCGCCGAATTGGAAGTAGCCGAACTCGTCGCCCTTGCTCACCTGGGTGCCCTCGACCGCGGTGAGCATCACCGAGCCGACGTGGGACATCCCCACCGGGACGACAGCGACGATGCCGACGTCGCCCGCCGGTGAGCCGGTGGTGTCGAGGATGAGCACCCCGCGGGTCTGGGAAAACTCGAAGCCGGTGGTCGTGGCGTCGCTGGAGACGAACTCGTGCGCGACGAGGTCGACCTCCAGGACGACCGTGCCCTGGATGACGAAGGACTCCTCGACCCGGCCCGAGACCGGGAGGTGGAAGCGGTGATAGGCCCAGGGCGGCAGCATGTAGTGCGCGAAGGTCCCACCGGCGAAGGTGCCGGCGTACCGGCTGCCCTCCAGCAGCTGGCCGATCGTGCCGTAGGTGTGGGTGCCCTTGAGCGTGGTCGCCGGGATTTCGGACCGCTCGCCGATGTCGTAGGTGTGCTGGAAGGTGCAGTCGGCCGGGGAGGTGACGACGAGGTTGCTGGCCGGGTCGGTGATCGGGCGCAGCCCGGGGTTGAGCTCGCGGGCGAAGA
>JAABUK010003692.1_pt1 | contig 25602 bp, 34 predicted proteins | sample 5559141 | NCBI WGS metagenome assembly JAABUK01 (sample SAMN10711869, study PRJNA513367) | rock metagenome | isolation source: Antarctica rocks | place: Antarctica: Victoria Land, Pudding Butte nord | collected 2016-01-03 | reverse complement strand
CCGCGGTTCCGCAGCAGCCCGGCGGCGGTCACCGCCTGGGCCCGGCCCACCGGGTTGAGCGGGATGTCGACGTTGCCCTGGGAGAGGCCCCGCGCGTTCCAGTCGGTCTCGCCGTGGCGAAGGAACCAGAAGGCGCGGGGGGTGAGCATCAGGCGGCGAGGCCTTCCTGCTGCAGCATGCGCTGCACTGCGGGGCGGGCGAGCATGCGCTCGAGGTGGGCGGCGACGTTGGCGGGCAACTGCATGTTCATGCGCTTGGCGCCCCAGTAGGCGACATAGAACAGGGCGGAGTCGGCGATGCTGTACTCGCCGGCGATCCACGGCTTGCCCTCGAGTGCCTTGTCCATCACGGCGAACCCCTTTTCGACCAGCTCGCGGCCGCGGGCCTTGACCTTCTCGTGGTCGGCCTCGCTGGGGGCGAAGTTGGCGGGGCGGAACAGGCGGGAGAACCCCTGCATGTGGATGGTGGCGACGCAGTAGTCCATCGCCTCGGCGGCGCGCAGTTCGGCTTCTTCGTCCTTGGGGAGCAGGCTGGCGGCCGGGTTGGTCTTGGCGAGATAGTGGGCGATGACGGGGTATTCGGTGACGACCGTGCCGTCGTCGCGCTGCAAGGTGGGGACCTTGCCCTTGGGGTTGATCTCGCTGAAGGGCGGCTTGGCGGTTTCGCCGCCGCGGATGTCGAGCTTCACGGCCTCGTAGGGCTTGCCGATCTCCTCGAGCAGGACGTGGATGCCGATGGAGCAGGCGCCGGGAGCGTAGAACAGCTTCATTGGGGTGCGTTCCTTTCTAATCGAACAGCGAGCTGACCGAGCTTTCGTCCGAGATGCGCTGCATGGCTTCGGCGAGGATCGGGGCGATGGTGAAATGGCGGATATTGGTGGCGGCGAGCGCTTCGGGGGTGGCGAGGATGCTGTCGGTCATGGTGAGGCTTTCGATTTCCGACGCCGTGATGCGGCCAACGGCACTGCCTGATAGCACGCCGTGGGTGACATAGACGCTGACGGATTGGGCACCGCCGGATTTCAGGGCGATGGCGGCGTTGCAGAGGGTGCCGCCGCTGTCCACGAGGTCGTCGACCAGGATGCAGGCCTTGCCGCGGACGTCGCCGATGATGTTCATCACCTCCGACATGCCGGCGCGTTCGCGGCGCTTGTCGATGATGGCGAGGTCCACTTCGAGGCGGGAGGCGAGGCCGCGGGCGCGGGCGACGCCGCCGACGTCGGGCGAGACGATCATGACCTCGCGGCCGGCGAAGCGGTCGTGGATGTCGCGGCTGAAGAGGGGGGCGGCATAGAGGTTGTCGACGGGGATGTCGAAGAAGCCTTGGATTTGGCCGGAGTGGAGATCCATGGTGAGGACACGGTTGGCGCCGGCTTTGGTGATGAGGTTGGCGACGAGCTTGGCGCTGATCGGGGTGCGGGAACCCGTCTTACGGTCCTGGCGGGCGTAGCCGAAGTAGGGGATGACGGTGGTAATGCGGCGGGCGGAGGCGCGGCGGAGCGCGTCCAGCGTGATGAGCAACTCCATCAGGTGGTCGTTGGTGGGGTAGGATGTGCTTTGGATGACGAAGACGTCCTCGCCGCGGACGTTCTCGTGGATTTCGACGAAGACCTCCATGTCGGCGAAGCGGCGGACCGTGGCGCTGGCGAGCTTGAGGCCGAGTGCTTTGGCTATGGCCTCCGCCAGCGGACGGTTGCTGTTGCAGGCGACGATCTTCATCAGCAGCGGTTCCGTGGGGGCGCGGGGGTTCTAGCAACCGGAGTTGGATGTGTCACCCCGTTGTCATTTCTTCGTGGCGGCGCGGCCGGCGCTGGCGTTGAGCAGGACGTCGCGAACGCCGCTGGCCGCCTCGTCGGCGACGACCACGGCGACGTCCCCCCAGTAGCGATCGAGGGTGCCGGGGGGCACCTCGTTCAATTGCAGGATGCGACCGCGCTCGCCGGCGGCGTCGTCGACGATCCATTGCAGCTCGATGCGCGTGGTGCCCTTGGCGCCGGCGGCGGTCTGGACCTCACCGCTGAGCTTGAAGTCGGCGTTGGCGGGGCTTTCCTGGACGACGATGCCGAGGCCGGCGAGCTTGATGCGCATCTGGGCCGGCAGGCTGCGGTTGCCGTCGCCGGGCGCGCCGGTCACGCCGGCGAAGAAGACGCGGGCGGGGCGGTTGAGCAGGCTGTTGGGGTCGCTTTGGCGCCTTGCCGCGTCGATGCGGTTGAGCAGCGAGGCGACGCCAGGGGCGGCTTGGGCGGCGGCGGCCTTGAGGACGGCGGGATCGCCGCTGGCCCAGGCGCCGGCGGGGACCGGGGCGCCTTCGGAGATGCCTTGGGGTTCGCCGGATGGATTACGGACTTCGTAGGTGGGCACGACGTCGGCGCCGCGGAGTTCGGCGGCGAGGACGAGGGACCAGTCGGTGCGGCGGGTGGCGGTGCGGGCGGCGGGGATCTCTTCAGCCAGGAGGGCCTCGGCCGTTGCGTTGGCCCAGGCGTTGCCGGCGGCGTCGGGCAGCAGGGATTGCGTGGGCGAAGGGACGGAGAGGCGAGATGGCGGGGGTTGGGCCAGGCGCGTCGCGTTGGCCCCGGGGTTGCCGAGGAAGGGCTGCGGGAGGTCCCCGCAGGCGGCGAGGGCCAGGAGCAGTAGCAGGGCGGAGGGTCGGGCGGTCATGCGGGCGCTATAGCATGATGGCGCTGATCTGGTGGCCGATGGGGCCGCCGCCGGCGAGGGTGCGGCGGCGGTGGCTGAAGAAGCGCCCGGGTTCGGCGGCGGTGTCGGCGCCGAGGATATCGAGTTGGGCGAGGCCGGCGAGGTGGGCGGCGCAGTAGCCGGCCAGGTCGAACTGCCAGCGATCGGGGCGGGCACCTGCGGCGAAGAAGCGGGCGTGGGCGGGGCCGTGGGCGAGGATGGCGTCGCGGAGGTCGGGGCCGACTTCGTAGCTGGGCTGGCGGATGCAGGGGCCGATCGCGGCGGAGATGGCGGATCTGGTGGCGCCGAGCTGGATCATGGCCTCGAGCGTGGCTTCGAGCACGCCGGCCAGGGCGCCGCGCCAGCCGGCGTGGACGGCGCCGATGACGCCGGCGGCGGGGTCGGCGAAGAGGACGGGGGTGCAGTCCGCGGTGACGATGCCGAGGGCGATGCCGGGCTGGCGGGTGACCAGCGCGTCGGCGCGGGGACCGGCCCCTTGGGCCCAGGGCGCGTGGACGACGGCGACTTCGGCGCCGTGGACCTGGCTAAGGCCGACGAGGCGGTCGGGGGTGGCGCCGAGCGTGCGGGCGACGGCGGCGCGGTTGGCAGCGACGGCTTCGGGCGCGTCGGCGCCGGAGAGGCTGCAGTTGAGGCTGGCGAAGGGGCCGGTGCTGACGCCGCCGCGGCGGGTGAAGAAGCCGTGGCGCATCGGGATGGCGGGGCTGGTGAGGGCTTCGGGCTGAGGCGTCATGGCTGGAATCCGGCGGGGGTGGGGAGGGAGGGGTGGCAGACGCAGAGGACCTTGAACAGGCGGCCCATGCGGGTGGGCTCGGCCAGGCGCTGGGCGGCTTGCATCAGGGTTGCGGCGCGGGCGGGCGGCTGGGTGCGGGCGAGTTGGCCGGAGCGTTGGAACAGGCCGAGGCGGGAGAGGAACAGGCCTTGCGGGATGGGGCCATGGACGGCGGCGCCGGCGTGGATGGCGGCTTGGGCGAGGGCGGCGAAGTCGACGTGGGCGGTGAGGTCGGCGCTGCCGGATTCGGCCAGGGGATCGGCGGGGGCGCCGGCTCGGATGGCTTGCAGGCTGTCGCCGGGGGCGGATTCGGCCGGGCCGTAGTCAAGAAACAGGGCGGCGCCCTGTTCGGCGGCGAGGCGGCGGGCGAGGGTCGCGACCAAAGCAAGGGCGGGCTCGTTGCGCTCGACGATGTCGCCGTCGGCGGCGGGGCGGTCGGGACCGGTGGCGGGGCGTTCGACGAAGGCGCCGTCCGTGACGTGGCGTTCGGACCAGCCGGCGCCGCGGCGGACGAATTGGCGGATGGGCAGGGCGTCGAGGAACTCGTTGGCGATGAGCAGCAGGGGGCCTGGCGGAAAACTGGCGAGGGTGTCGTGCCATGTCGCGCCGGGGAGGAGGCTGGCTTGGATGGAGCGGAGGCGGGGAGAGCTTTCGACCAAGTGCAGTCGCAGGGCGGCGTGAAAGGCGGGGGCGACGCGGGCGATGGCGCGGCGCGCATCGGCCATGAGGGTGCCGCGGCCGGGGCCGCATTCGGCGAGCAGGACTGGGGAGGGGCGGCCCATCGCCTCCCAGGTGACGGCGGCCCAGAGGCCCAGGATTTCGCCGAAGACCTGGGTGATCTCGGGGGCGGTGGTGAAGTCCCGGAACGGGTCGTGGGTGGCGTAGTAAGCGGCGTTGGCGCGGGCCATGAAGGCGTCGAGCCGTTCCATTTGCGCTCAGGCCGGCTGGGCTTGCGGCTTCGTGCGCAGGATCAGCCAGGCGCCGGCCAGGATCATGGGCAGGCTGAGCAGCTGGCCCATGGTGGCGCCGGCGAACAGGAAGCCGAGGAAGGCGTCGGGCTGGCGGAAGAACTCGCCGATGATGCGGGCGGTGCCGTAGCCGACGAGGAAGACGCCGGTGAGAGTGCCGAAGCGGGCACGGATGGCCGGGCTGCGGCAGAGCAGGGCCAAGAGGAGGAGGAGCAGGGCGCCTTCCATGGTGGCCTGGTAGAGTTGGCTGGGGTGGCGGGGCTCGGGGCCGGCGACGGGGAAGATCGTGGCCCACGGAAGGGAGGCGGGGGCCTCGCGGCCCCATAGCTCGCCGTTGATGAAGTTGGCGATGCGGCCGAAGCCGAGGCCGATCGGGACGACGACGGCAAGGCGGTCGGCGAAGCCGAGCAGCGGGATGCGCTGGCGGCGGCAGTAGATGATCAGGGCGAGGACGACGCCGATGGTGCCGCCGTGGAAGCTCATGCCGCCCTGCCAGACGGCGAGCGCGCCCAGCGGATCGTGCAGGTAATGGAGGGGCTGGTAGAAGAGAACGTAGCCGAGACGGCCGCCGAGGACGACGCCCAGGGTGGCCCAGGTGAGGAAGTCGTCGGTCTGCTGCTCGGTCGCGACCGGCGGCGAGAGGCGCACGAGGCGGCGCATGATGCGCCAGCCGAGGACGAGGCTGCCGATATAGGCGAGGGCGTACCAGCGGATGGCGAGGGGGCCGATCTGGACCAGGACGGGGTCGAAGCCGGGGAAGACAAGCACGGGGAAGACGAGAACGGGGATCATACGTAGCGCTCCGGCCCAGAGAGGTGCTGCTGGACGTAGCGGCGGACGCCGTCTTCCAAGGGTGTGAACTGGCCGGGGTAGCCGGCGGCGCGGAGGCGGTCCATGCGGGCCTGGGTGTAGCTTTGGTATTGGCCGCGCAGCGGGTCGGGCATGGGCACGAATTCGACGCGCGGGGGCTGGCCGGCGGCAGCGGCGACGGCGTGCGCGAGGTCGAGATAGGTGCGGGCGGCGCCGGTGCCGAGGTTGTAGAGGCCGTTGACCTCGGGGTGGTCGAGCAGCCAGAGCAGGGCGTCGACCACGTCGCCCACCCAGATGAAGTCGCGTTGCTGCGCGCCGTCGGGGAGGCCGGGCCGGTCCGAGCGGAACAGCCGGGCGGGGGCGCCGGCGGCGACTTCGTCGTATTTGCGCTTTACGACGGAGATCATCGGGCCTTTGTGGTATTCGTTGGGGCCGTACACGTTGAAGAACTTGAGGCCGACCGATTGGGCGGGCGCGGGCGACCCGGCGGCCAGGGCGGCAGCCTGGGCGGCGGCAACGCGGAGGTCGAAGGCGTGCTTGCTCCAGCCGTAGAGGTTGAGGGGGCGGAGGCGGGCGAGGAGCGCCGGGTCGTCGTCGAAGCCTTGGTCGCCGTTGCCGTAGGTGCTGGCCGACGAGGCGTAGATGAAGCGCGCCTCGTGCTGCGCGCACCAGGTCCAGAGGCGCCAGGAGAGCTCGACGTTGGTCTCCCAGAGCTCGTCGGCGTCGGTTGCGGTGGTTTCGCTGTTGGCGCCGAGGTGGATGATGGCGGGGATCGCAGGGTCGGTGGCCAGGAAGGCGTCAAGTGCCTCCGGACGGACGATGCGGGCGGGCGGGTGGCGGGCCAGGTTACGCCACTTGCCCTCGGTTCCCAGCCAGTCGGCGACGATGCAGGGCTGGCCGCGTGCGGCCAAGGCGGCGTGCAGGTTGGAGCCGATGAAGCCGGCGCCGCCGGTGACCAAAATCATGCGCGCGTTATAGGGTGGGCGTGTGGGCTGACATAGCCCTGCTGCATCCATATCTATGGCGCGCGTTCAGGAGGAGGCTGCCATGACCGATCGACCCAAGTTCTTCGACGACCTGGCCGGCGTTGCCGGAGGGGCGTTCTCGGCACTGACCGGGCTGCGCGACGAGGCGGAAAGCATGGTCCGTGCGCGGGTGGACGAGGCGATCCGCAAGTTGGATCTGGTGAAGCGGGACGATCTCGAGGCTGTGCAGGAGTTGGCCGCGAACGCGCGGGCCGGGCAGCAGGCGGCAGAGACGCGGGTGGCGGCGCTCGAGGCCCGGATGGCCAGGCTGGAGACGGGGGCCGGCAGCCCGGACGTTGGTGGCCCGGATGCAGGTCGCCAGGATGCAGGTGGCCGGGGCGGCGCTTCGGAGGTGGACCCGGCGAGCATGCCGCCCCCGCCGCGGCCGGCCGACACTTCGGGCGATGGATCGGAGGTGGCGCCGGGAACGATGCCGCCGGGTTCCGGGGCGCCAGGTTCGTCATCGCACCCCACCAGCGTTGCGTAGCCCTTTGATGCGCTGCACAATCGCGCCTTGTTGCAGCTTGCTGCGCCGGCGGCGAGGCCGGTAGTCTGGGCATCGCGCGATTCGCAGACCGGCCGAGTGGCCGGGTGCGGGGCGGCGAGATGGCCCGGCCTGCCTCCAGATAGGGAGACCCCGCATGTCAGCTTTGAGTCATCATGCCGCTGAGAACGCGGCCAATCCGCTCGACGTCGTCGAGCAACTGGTTGCTGCGAACGACTGGGCGTTCGATCGCCGCACGGAGTCCGAGATGGCCGCCGAGGCGCCGGGCAAGTGGTGCGATTATGGGCTGTATTTCAGCTGGTCGCGGGAGATCAGCGCGATGCACTTTACCTGCGCGTTCGACCTGAAGGTGCCGGAGAAGCAGCGGACCGCGCTCTACGAGCTGCTGGCCCTGGCCAATGAGCGGCTATGGATCGGGCATTTCGGCATGGACACGGATGACGGGATGCCCTTGTTCCGGCACTCCGTCTTGCTGCGCGGGGCGCCGGGCGCCAGCGCGGAGAGCCTGGAGGACATGGTGGATATCGCGATTACAGAGTGCGAGCGATTCTATCCCGCGTTCCAATTCGTGCTGTGGGGCGGCAAATCGCCGGTGGAGGCATTGCAGGCTGCGATGCTGGAGTGTGTGGGCGAGGCTTGAGCGCCGCGCTGCCGCCGATCCTGCTGGTCGGCGGCGGGAAGATGGGCGGGGCGATGCTGGCCGGCTGGCGCGAGCGTGGGCTGGCGCCGTCCGTCGTCGTTGATCCGGCGCCGCAGGCGGCGGCACTGGCCGGGGGCGGGGTCGGGGTCGTGGCTTCGGTCGCGCAGGTGCCGGCAGGGTTCCGGCCGGCAGCCGTCGTGGTGGCGGTGAAGCCGCAGTCGGCCGCAGAGGCGTTGCCGGGTTTGGCGCCGTTCGTGGGCGGGGCTGTGGTGCTGTCCATCATGGCAGGGCGCACCGTGGCCGGGGTTGGGCAGCTGCTGGGGGCGGATGCTGCCATCGTGCGGGCGATGCCGAACACGCCGGCGGCGATCCGGCAAGGGATAACGGTGGCGTTTGCCGGGCTGGGCACGAGCGAGGCGCAGCGTTCGTTGTGCGACGGATTGCTGGCTGCGATCGGCGAGGTGGCCTGGGTGGACGACGAGGGGCTGATCGACCCGGTGACGGCGGTTTCCGGCGGCGGGCCGGCCTATGTGTTCCTGTTGGCGGAAGTGCTGGAGCGGGCGGCGGTGGAGCAGGGTATCCCGCCGGACCTGGCGCGGCGATTGGCCCGGGTGACGGTTAGCGGGTCGGGGGCGTTGCTGGCGGCAAGCGTCGACGACGCCGCGGCCTTGCGGGTGGCGGTGACCAGTCCCGGGGGCACGACCCAGCGGGCCCTTGCGGTGCTGATGGCGGATGCGGCCTGGCCGGCGCTGATGTCGCGGGCGATTGCGGCGGCAACCGAGCGGTCGCGTGAGTTGGGGGGCTAGGATGGCTGGGGATGCGGAGTTTGACCGGGCTGTGGTGACCGCGGTGTTCGACCAGGCGGGGCTGCGAGGCTGGCGCGCGGTGAGCCTGGTGGAGGCGGCGCGGGACGCCGGGCTGAATCTTGGCCGGGTGCGGGCGCGGTTTCCGGGCCGGGGTGCGGTGTTACTGCGGTTCGGGGTGATTGCGGATCAGGCGGCCTTGGCGGGCGGCGGTCTCGAGGCGGAGCCGCGGGAGCGGCTGTTCGATATGCTGATGCTCCGGTTCGATGCGCTGCAGCGGCACCGCGCGGGCGTGCTGGCCCTGTTATCGGCGCTGCGGACCGACCCGGCCACGGCGCTGCTGCTGTATGGGGCGACGCTTCGGAGCATGAAGTGGTTGCTGGACGGGGCGGGTGTGCCGGCTGCGGGCGTGGTTGGCGGGTTGCGGGTGCATGGCTTGCTGGCGGTGTGGCTGTATGCCTTGCGGGCTTGGGAAGCCGATGAGAGTGCCGATCTATCGGGAACCATGGCGGCGGTCGATCGTGGGTTGGACCGGGCAATCCAGGCAGAGCGCATGCTGCCTGGGCGGGCGCCTGGTTTGTCCGACGCCGAAACCGTGCCAACCTCGTGAGTGGCGGGCTCCGCGCGGCTGGGATTATTGTTGAAGCGAGGCCGGGCGACACAGGGAAGGATTTCAGATGTCCGACGATTCCAATAAACCGATGAACGCGATGGCGATGCAGGCCAAGGATGCCACTGAGAAAGGCATGCAGGCCGCGCAGGATATGGGCCGGAAGGCGGCGGAGGCCGGGATGGCTGGGATGGCCGAGTTTTCGAAGATGTTCGCGGACATGAAGTTTCCGGGGATGCCCGACATGGAGGGGTTCCTGTCGGCGCACCGGCGCAACATGGAGGTGCTTTCGGCGGCGAACCGCGTGGCGCTCGAGGGTGCGCAGACGGTGGCGAAGCGGCACATGGAGATCGTGCAGCAGACCATGCAGGAGATGACGGACACAATCCGGGACCTCTCCAGCCCGGGTAACCCGCAGGCGGGGGCGGCCAAGCAGACGGAACTCATCAAGGTCGCTTATGAGCGAGCGGTCGCGCATATGAAGGAGTTGGCCGACTTGATCCAGCGGTCGAACGGCGAGGCGCTGGGCATGCTGAACCAGCGGTTCACCGAGGCGCTCGACGAGGTGAAGCTGCTGGCGGGGAAGGCGGGCAAGCCGCAGGGCTGAGCTTTCCGTGCCTGATCACCCCGACGTCGTCATCGTCGGCGGGGGGGTGATCGGCAGCGCGATCGCGTTCTTTCTGCGGCGGGACGGCGGTTGCCGGGTCACGGTCGTCGAGCGGGACCCGAGCTATGCGCGCGCCTCCTCGTCGCTATCGGGGAGTTCGATCCGGCAGCAGTTCTCCTGCCCGGTGAACATCGGATTGTCACAGTTCGGGATCGCCTTCCTGCGGGGCGTGGGTGAGCACCTGGCCGTGGATGGCGAGGCGCCCGCGATCGGCCTGCGGGAGCCAGGTTATCTGTATCTAGCGAGTGAAGCGGGACTTGCGGGGTTGCGGTCCAACCATGCGGTGCAGGCTGCTTGTGGAGCGAAGACGGCGTTGCTGGCGCCGGGCGAGTTGCAGCAGCGATTTCCCTGGTTGAACACGGACGGGCTGGAGGCGGGGTCGCTGGGGCTCGAGGGTGAAGGCTGGTTCGATGGGCCGGCGCTGATGCAGGCGTTCCGGCGCAAGGCCCGGGCGCTTGGGACAACCTATGTGCATGGCGAAGCGGTGGGGCTGGAGCGCGCAGGCGCGGCCGTGTCGGCCGTGTTGCTGGGAAGCGGCGAGCGGCTTGCGTGCGGGACCGTGGTCAACGCGGCGGGCCCTTATGCCCGGGCGGTGGCCGGGTTTGCGGGGCTGGCGTTGCCAGTGGAGGCGCGCAGGCGCTCAGTGTTCGTGCTGGCGTGCAGGGCGGAGCTGCCAGGTTGCCCGCTGGTGATCGATACCTCCGGGGTTTGGTTCAGGCCGGAAGGGGACCGGTTCCTGGCCGGGTGGTCGCCGCCGGAGGACCGGGATCCCGAAACGTTCGAGCTGGACGTGGACCATGCGCAGTTCGAGGACGTGGTTTGGCCGGCGCTGGCGGCGCGGGTGCCTGGCTTCGACGCGGTGCGGGTCACGGGGGCCTGGGCCGGGCATTACGAATACAACACGTTCGACCAGAATGGCCTTCTGGGGCGGCATCCGGACGTGCCCAATCTGGTGTTCGCCAATGGATTCAGCGGCCATGGCATGCAGCAGGCGGCGGGCGTGGGGCGTGGGATCAGCGAGTTGATCCTGCATGGCGGCTACCAGACCCAGGATTTGTCGGCGCTGGATGTGGGCCGGATCGGGGCGGGACGCAAGCTGCGTGAGACAAACATCATATGAGGGTGCTGGACGCTGCGGCGACCGCGGCGGCGCTGCCGTTCGCGCAGCTGATCCCGGCGCTGCGGTCAGCTTTCGAGGCCGGGGCGGAAGTGCCTTTGCGGCACCACCATCGGCTGCCGGATGGAGCCATGCTGCTGCTGATGCCGGCGTGGCAGCAGGATTTCCTCGGTGTGAAGATCGTGACGGTGCATCCGGGAAACGCCGTGCGGGGCTTGCAGGCGGTCAACGCGACGTACCTGCTTTCGGACGTGGCCACCGGCGCGCCGCTGCTGTTGCTGGACGGGGATGTGCTGACGGCGCGGAGGACGGCGGCGGCCTCGGCGCTGGCGGCGTCGTTCCTGGCGCGGGAGGATGCGTCGCGCTTGCTGGTCGTGGGGGCAGGGCGGGTCGCGAGCCTAATGGCGGCAGCGCACGCTTCGGTGCGCGGCATCCGGCACGTCGAGGTCTGGAACCCGACGGCGGCGCGGCGCGACCGGCTGGTGGCAACCTTGCGGGCGCAGGGGTTCGAGGTGGCGGGAACGACGGACTTGGCCGGTGCGGTGGCGCGGGCGGACATCGTCAGTTGCGCCACGCTGAGCGCGACGCCGCTGATCGAGGGGCGCTGGCTGCCCGCGGGTGTGCATCTGGACCTTGTCGGGGCCTATACGCCGGCGATGCGAGAGGCGGACACCGCCGCCTTGGCGCGGGCGGCGGTCTATGTCGATACGCCCGCGGCGCTGGCCGAGGCGGGCGAGCTGGCCGGCTTGCGCGAGGTGCGGGGAACCTTGGCGCAGCTATGCCGGGGGGAGGCGCCGGGGCGATTGGGGGTGGGGGCGATCACCCTGTTCAAGTCGGTCGGGACGGCATTGGAGGACCTGGCGGCGGCGATGCTGGTCTACACGTCAGACCGGAAGGTTCATGCGGGCGCGGAGGCCGCCGAGGGGGCTATCCTCTAGCAGGATCTCGCCGCCATGGGCGCGGACGATGTCGCGGGCGATGGTGAGGCCGAGGCCCGTGCCGTCGTCGGCGCCGCTCTCGAAGGGTTTGAAGACGCTCTCGCGGCGGTCGGCGGCGATGCCAGGGCCGTTGTCGTCCACCAGCACCTGCACGGTCCGTTCATGGGATTGTACGGACAGCAGCACGCGGCTGGCGTGGCGGCGGGCGTTGTCCACCAGGTTGGTGACGGCGCGGCGGGCGGCGTCGGGCCGAAGGTGGAGGGTGAGGCCAGCCGGGCTGTCGAGCTCGACGGTCGCGCCGGCGCGGCGCGCGGCGCTGGCGACGTCTTCGAGCATGACGGTGAGGTCGACCGGCTGGGCCTGCTCGGTGCCTTCGCCGCGGGCGAAAGCCAGATAGCCGCCGATCATGCGTTCCATCTCGGCGACGTCGGCCGTCATGTCGGTGACGTCGGTCAGGAGTTCCGGCGTTTTGGGGAGAATGGCCAAGGCGAGGCGGAGGCGGGTGAGGGGGGTGCGGAGGTCGTGGGAGACGCCGGCCAGCATCTCGGCGCGCTGGGAGAGGAAGCGCTGGATGCGGGCCTGCATGCGGTTGAAGGCGGCTGCGGCCTGGCGCACCTCGGTGGCGCCTTCTGGCCGGATAGGGCCACGGTCGCGGCTCATGCCGAAGGCTTCCGCGGCTTCGGCAAGGCGGCGGATGGCGCGGACTTGGATGCGGAGGAACAGGAAGGCGACGCCGAACAGCAGCAGGGCGGTGCCGACGATCCAGAGCACGAACAGGTGGATGGAGGTTGGGTAGAGGCGCTTGCGGGGGGCTTCGATTTCGAGGACGGCGCCGGGCAGTTGGACACGGACGAGAACGGCGCGGCTGTCGGTGGTCCAGTCCATGGTGAAGGGACGGCGGACTTTCGTTTGCAGCGCAGCGGCAAAGTCGTCGTCCATGGGGCCGGGAAGATTGACGTGCCGGTCTGGCTCGAGCCGGGCGCCGGCGATGAGCCGCATGGGGAGTTCGAACTGGGTCAGCGCGGTCCGCAGGATGTCGTCGCGATCGGCGGGATAGCGGTCCATCAGCTCGATGGTTTGGGCGACCTCGCCGGCGATGCTGCCGGAGAGACGGCGGGACACGAAGTCGAGGTGGCCGCCGTAAAAGATGGTAAAGGCGACGGCCTGTAGCAGGACGAGGGGGACGAGCACGATCAGCAGGCTGCGGCCGAGCAGGCCGCGGGGCAGGAAGCGCTTGATCATGTGCCGGGCTTGAGGACGTAGCCGCGGCCGCGGACGGTGTGGAGGAAGCGGGGTTCGCGCGGGTCGGCCTCGATCTTGCGGCGGAGACGGGTGACTTGGACGTCGATGGCGCGCTCGCCGGACTCGTCCATCTGCAAGGTTTCGACGATTTCTTCTCGGGAGAGGACTTCGCCGGGCTTGCGGGCGAGGGCTTGGAGGAGGGCGGCTTCGCCCCCGGTAAGATGGACGATGCCGGCCGCGCCGCCCAGTTCGGCGCGGCCGACGTCGAAGGCGAGGGGCCCGAGGCGGATGTGGCCCGACGGTTCCGGCGCCGGGGCGGGCGCCAGGCGGCGGAGCATGGCGCGCAGGCGCAGGACGAGCTCGTAGGGTTCGAAGGGCTTGGCGAGGTAGTCGTCAGCTCCGGCCTCGAAGCCGGCGATGCGGTCTTCCGGCGCGCCGCGGGCGGTAAGCAGCAGAATAGGCGCGTGGGCGGGGTCGGCCCGCAGGGCTTCGGTGAGGGAGAGCCCGGTTTCGCCGGGCATCATGACGTCGAGCACGAGCAGATCGGGCCGGATGGAGCGGAGCTTGTCCCGCGCGTCCGCGGCGTCGCTGGCGACGGTGACGCGGAAGCCTTGTTCGGCAAGGTAGCGGGACAGGAGCGCGCGCAGGCGGACGTCGTCATCCACGACCAATACGTGCGCTTCGGCCGTCACCGCCCGGGGGCCGAACGGAGCGCGGTTGCGGCGCGATCCAGCGTTGCCCTGGCATCGTCGTCCATAATCCCGCGCATGACCCGGCGGAAGCCTTCGACCGCGGGAGCGCCGGCTTCGCGGTAGGCGACGGCCAGGCGCTCGCGCTGGCGTTCGAAAAGGCGGCGTTCGAGAGCGTGGCCGGCTTCGGTCAGGGTGAGCAGGCGCTGGCGGCCATCGCTGCGGCCACGGGCTTGCGCGACGAAGCCTTTTTCCATCAGCACCGTCAGCACGCGCGCGAGGCTTTGCTTGGTGATCCGCAGGATGGAGAGCAATTCGCCGACGGTGACGCCCGGCGTGCGGCCGATGAAGTGCAGGGCGCGATGGTGGGCGCGGCCCAGGCCGAGTTGGTCGAGCAACAGGTCGGCGGCGCCGGTGAAGTCGCGATAGGCGAAGAAGAGCAGGTCCTGGGCTTGGCGCATCTGCTCCTCGCGCAGGAACAGATGACTTGCGCCCGCTTGCCCCTTGGTGTCGAGCGTGGTCACAGTCGCGTCCTTTGCCGATGTGGCTGGCCGCATGGCAGCCATCGCTTGGAGTTAGGACAGCGTTGTTGACATATACGCCCTAGCATTATACCGTCTGGCCTGCTGAAGCAACAATATTGCGCGGAGAGAGACTGTGGCACTGGTTCCTTTCGACGACCGGGATGGCGTGATCTGGATGGACGGGGTGATGGTCCCGTGGCGCGAGGCCAAGCTGCATGTGTTGTCGCATGGGTTGCACTATGCCAGTGGGGTGTTCGAAGGCGAGAGGGCTTATGCGGGGAACATATTCAAACTGCGTGAGCATAGCGATCGGTTGATCCGTTCGGGGCGCATTCTTGGGTTCGAAATCCCTTATTCGGCCGATGAGATCGATGCCGCTTGCCGGCAGGTGGTGGCAGCCAACGGTCTTGTCGACGCCTATGTGCGGCCGATTGCCTGGCGTGGCACGGAGCAGCTTTCGGTATCGGCGCAGCAGACCCGGATCCATCTTGCGATTGCCTGCTGGGCCTGGCCGAACCTGTTCGGGGCAGACCGGATGAAGGGTGTGCGGCTTGGCATGGCGGCTTGGAAGCGGCCGCATCCGGAGACAGCGCCGACGGCCAGCAAGGCTGCGGGGCTGTATATGATCGGCACGTTGTCCAAGCACGCGGCGGAGGCGGAGGGCTGGGACGATGCGCTGATGCTGGACTGGCGCGGGCAGGTTTCGGAGGCGACGGGGGCCAACGTGTTCCTGGTGCTTGACGGGGAGGTGCACACGCCGACGCCGGATTGTTTCCTGGACGGGATCACGCGGCGCACGGTGATGAGCCTTGCGCGGCGCCATCAGATGAAGGTGGTCGAGCGGGCGATCCAGCCGGAGGAACTGGCGCGGGCGAGCGAGGTGTTCCTGGCGGGGACGGCGGCGGAGGTGACGCCGGTGCGGGAGATTGCCGGGCGGGTATACACGCCGGGGCCGATCACTGAGACGCTGTTGCGGGACTATGATGCCCTGGTGCGGATGTCTCCCGAGGAGGTGGCCAAGCGCGCGGCATAGGGCGGTGTCTGGGCGCTCCGGTCGGCTGGGGCGCCGCCGCTATCCCGGCGGGACCGCGCCCTGAGCAGGGCGAAGCCGGGCGGCAGCAGCACAAGCCATGCGATGCGGGCCTGGTAGCGGTCGTGCACGGTGGAGAAGGCGCCGGTTGCGAACGCGTTGACCAGCAGGGCTGCCAGGACCAGGGCGGCGAGAGCTGTCAGCGGGGTGGGATAGCGGAGGGGGGTGGGATGGCGGAGGCCTTGGATCAATAGGGCTATGGTGGCCGCGGCGCCGAGCAGCAGCAGCGCGGTTTGAAGGATGTGGAAGGGTTGCGCGGCCTTGGCCAGGCGGCCTTGCCGTTGCCGGCTGGTGTCGTAGCGCCGCAGTTCAGCAGCGGGAAAGTAGGCTTCGAGTTTTGGGCGGACGGCGGCATCGAGATGGTCGGGGACCAGGGTGTCACCGAGCTGAACCCGTCCAAGCTGCCGGGCGGTGTTGGCCGCGGCGGCCCTGGCGATTTCGAGCGGATATGCTGCGAGCGTGGCAGACACGATGCGGGTTGCTTCGGGGGCGAACGCCATGGGGCTGAACTCGTCGGCCCAGAGCGGGCCTTGCGGGTGCCACAGGAACTCGTCGCTGTCGGCGCTCAGGCGACCTTTCCAGGCGCAAAGGCGGTAGCCGGCTTCGGGGCAGACCCGATCGATGTAGGCGCGCGCCGGGCCGTCCCCGACGAGGCGGGCGAGGGCGAAGACGGAGCCGTATGGGGAGAGGCTGACAATGCCGTGGCCGATTGCGTTGCTGGCCAGGAGAAAAGCGAGGGCGACGGCGAGCGTTGCGGCTGGGCGCCAGGGAATGGCGCGCTGGACCACGCCGATCACGGCGATGCAGGAAGCGGCGAGGATCAGGTGCGACAGATGGGCGGCGATGGCGATCGTGCCGATTGCGGCGGCGATGAGGCGCTGCCGGGGCGAGAGCCGGAGCGGAGCGAAGGCCAGGACAAAGATGCAGAGCGGGACGAGGGGCGTGAACAGGTCCGGCATGAGGGTCGAGGTGAACCAGGGGGCCGCCGTGCCGATTGCGAGGGCGAAACATAGGAGCAGGTGCTGGTGGCTGCGGGGCGTGTGCAGGACGGATTGCGTCAGCCAGAGCACGTAGGAGGTCAGCAAGCCCTGGACCACCAGCGGACCCCAGAGGGTGGTACGCCAGTGGAAGAGGGCGAGAATGGGCCCGTAAACCCACGGCTTGTCCCAGCCCATGCTGGGTTCTAGGCCCATCTCAAGAAGGCCGCCTGTATCGCTGAACAGAATGGGGTAATGGTTGAGGAGTGCCGGCCAGACTAGCATCAGCCCGCCAAGGCTTACGGCGAGGACAGGGCGCATGCTGATGGGTTGGGAGCTGTGCTGTGACACAGCTCCCAGATAGCCTAGTAGTTACGCGCGGGCGGGTTGGTGCCGGAGGTGTTGCTGCCGGTCGCACGATCGTAGGTGCGGCTCAGGGCGGTGCCGGGCGGGTTGTTCGGGGTGCCGTCGCGCTGCGCGGGGTAGGCGCCGCTGACGTCGGTGCCGGCGGCGCGATCCAAGGCGCGGCTGGCAGCAGTGCCCGGCGGGTTGGCGCGGGTTCCATCCGACTGGGCCGGGTAGAGGCCGCTCGTGTTGGTTCCGGCGGCCCGGTCCACTGGGGCGCACGCGCTGAGGCCGGCAAGCAGGGCGGCGGCGAGCGCCGGCAATAGGCGACGATAACTCATGTCGTTTGCTCCTGATCATTGATGCCGCTCGGGCATGGCACAATAGCGCGAGAGAGGCTGCTGAGTTCCGGCTGGGACCACCGGGCCGCGGCTTGCTGGTCGGTCTCGCGCGGGTTGACCCATTGGGCGGTGCCGTCGCCAAGCTCCTCGTGCTTCCAGAAAGGGGCTCGCGTCTTGAGCCAGTCAATCAGGAATGCGGTGGCGGCGAGTGCGGCGTCGCGGTGCGGGCTGGCGGCGAGGACCAGGACGATGGGCTCGCCGGGCAGGAGGCGGCCCCAGCGGTGGATTACGGTGCAGCCGAGCAGCTGCCAGCGAGCTTCGGCCTCCAAGGCGATGCCGCCCAGAGCTTTGGCGGTCATTGCAGGGTAGTGCTCGAGGGTCATCGCGGTAATCGGTTGGCCGTGTGCGGTGCCGCGGACCACGCCGAGGAAGCAGCCGATCCCGCCGATGTTGGTGCGGCCGTCGAGCAGGAGCGCGAGCTCCGCCCCGGTGTCGAACGGCTCGGCCTGGACCCGTACGGTCGCCATCAGCCGCCGGTCACGGGTGGGAAGAAGGCGATCTCGTCGCCATCGCCGAGCTTGGTGTCCGGGGATGCGAACTCCTGATTGACCGCCGCGCGCACGAGGCTGGGCTGCGCGAAGGCGGCGGCGCCGGCGGCGTCGCGTTGGAGCAGCCAGGCGATCAGGTCCTGGACGGTGGCGACCTGGCCGGGCTGGGCCAGGTCCTCCTCGTTGCGGCCCATGCGTTCCCGCAGGGAGGCGAAGTAGAGGATTTTCAGCATGGCTAACGGGGGGTTGGAACGGTTTGGACCGAGCCGTTCGGGTTGATGATGGTGCTGGTGCCGTTGCCGTTGGGGACCATGATGGCGCCGGGGCCTTGCGGGGTGGTGAGTTGGCGGTAGCTGCTGGTGCCGCCAGCGTCGACGGCTGGGCCGCGCGGCGTTTGGACGACCTGGCCCTGCGGGCCGGGGCCAGGGACCGAGGAGGAACGCCGCGGCGGCGGCGGCACGCCGGCACCGGGCAGCGGGGCCAGGTCTGGGGTGGCGTTGCCAGGCGGGGTGGCGTTGCCGCGCGGGCGGGGCTGACGGCCGGCGGGCAGGCCCGGCGTTGCGCCCGGGACGTCGGTGGGCGGGAAGCCGCGGGCGTTTTCTTGGTTGTCCCGGCGCTGAAGGTCGGCGAGGGTGGGATCGGGCCTTTGCGGGCCGGGCCATACGTTGCCGGGCTCGGGCTCGAGCGGGCCGACCTGGGGCTGCTGGCCGAGGACGCGGCGGACGTTCTCGCTATCGGCCATTGGGATATTCGGGTTGTGTCCGGGCAGGCTGAAGGTGTGGTCGAGGAACTCGCCGAAGCCGGTGCAGCCGGAGAGGCCGAGAAGCAAGGCGAGCGTTGCGGTGCGCCGCATAAGGGTCGAGGCTCCTGGGCCGTCACTAGGTCGGGGACTGTGCATGTGCAGCGAAGAATGCTCAAGCGCGGGCGATCGGACGAACCGCGTATGGCTCATCTGCGCGGGACTGCGCCCGACGGGGCGGCGGCATGGCGGAGGCTTGCCTTCAGGTAGTCCCACCCGGTCAGCAGCGTGAGCGCGGCCGCGACCCAGAGCATGACCTCGCCGATGGTCGAAACCGGCAGGAACTGCAGGTGGAGCAGCACTGCGGAGTCGTCGCCGGCCAGCAGGGTTCCGAGCGCGCCCATCTGGAAGCCGGTCTTCCACTTGGCAAGGCTGGTGACGGGGAGGCCGACCCGCAGGCCGGCGAGGTATTCGCGCAGGCCGCTGACCAGGATCTCGCGCAGCAGGATGACGATGGCGGGATAGAGGCCCCAGACGGAGAGCCGGTCCTGGCCGGCCAGCAGCATGAGGGTTGCACCGACGAGGAGCTTGTCGGCGATCGGGTCCAGCATGCGGCCGAGGTCGGAGATTTGGCGGCGGCCGCGGGCGATGCGGCCGTCGAAGTAGTCGGTGATGGCGGCAACGCTGAAAATGACGCAGGACGCGAAGTCCGCTGCGGCGGAATGAAGCGCTACGGCCGCAACCAGCATTGGGATGGCTGCGATGCGGGACAGGGTCAGGAGGTTTGGCAGATCGGTCAGCATACCGGCACACCTTACACCAGTGACCCTGCCGAGCCACTCATGTTGGACTAAGCAGCGGCCTTCAACGCAGGAGCCATGCGCTTGCGGCGCCCAGGGCAGCGAAGGCTGCCAGCAACAGCACGGCACGGAGCGAGGCCGTCTGCAGCGTTGGGCCGAGGACCGCGCGAAGGATGGTGTCGCTCTTGTTGGGCATTCTTGGCTCCTGAACTGGCTTGGCTCCTGAACTGGCTTGGCTTAGCGGAGTTGGCGCTGGGTGCGAAGCCCGGTCACCGGCCCGGGTGCTTCCCGGGTGCGGGCTGACTGACGGGCGGTGGTTGAACGCGCAGGGTGCATCGCTCAGGGTAAGAGGACTGCAAGCTGGCTTCTTACCTGGATGGGCAGCCGATGCGCGTCGCTGCGTTGACCATGGCCTATAACGAACCGGTGTGGGCTCCGGTCTGGGCACGGTACTATGCGTCGCAGGTGGGAGCGGCCAACTGCTACATGCTGGATCACGGCTCGACCGACGGCAGCACGGATGGTTTGCCGATCCATGTCGAACGGCTGCCGCGGTCGCCGCTCGACGAGGACGCGCGGGCGGCGCAGATGGCGGCGTTCGCGGGCCGGCTACTGATGTCGTACGACGCGGTGGTGCATTCCGATGTGGATGAGCTGGTGCTGGCTGATCCGCTGCGGCATGCGGACCTGAGGGTTTTCGCGGCGCAGGGGGCCGAGCCGGTGGTGACGACGGCTGGGCTGGATTTGCAGCACTTGCCCGAGACGGAGCCGGGGCTTGACCTGGCGCGGCCGATCGGGGAGCAGCGGCAGTGGGTGCGGTTCAGCGCGGCCATGTGCAAGCCAGCGTTCATCCGGCGCCCGGTGATGTGGCAGCCGGGGTTCCATGGCTCGGATGCGGCGGTGGTTATGGGGGACTTGTACCTGGTCCATTTGCGCTACGCCGATCTCGGAAGTGGGCTGCGGCGGTTGTCGCGGACGCGCGGGCAGGCGTTTTCCAGCCCGGAGGCCAATCTGCACCAGCGGGTCGGGGACGAGGAGTTCGCGGCGATGATGGCGGCGATCGCCCTCCTGCCGCGGGAGGAGTTCAGCTTGGATGTCGGAGCGCCGCCTTTGCGGACATGGCTGGATCGGCTGCGGGCTGGGCAGGCCGGGGGTGGGCCGGTGTTGACGTTGGCGGGTGACCGGCTGTGGCGGTTGCCGGACCGGGTCCGACGCATGTTCTAGAAGGACAGTGTCTGACAGGTTCGTGGACCGATCGGCACCTGTCGCAGAAAGAACACGATCGGGTGTTGGCATAGGCATGACCGGGCTTTGATGCGTTTGAATCGATGTTGGTTGATGGGGGCGGCGATGAAGCACTATAGGCGACGGCAGGCGATGGTCACCTCTGGGACGCCGAAGGGGGGGTTGGTGCGGTGGGCCGTTTCGGCTGGGTTTGTGGTTGGGGCTTTGTCGGCTGCCCCTGTTTGGGCGCAGGTGATACCGGAGGTGGTGCGGCCGGGGGCTAATAGCCCGACGTTGCCGCCGGGTTCCGGCAACGATCGGCAACTGTCGCGGCCGCGCAGCGAGACGCCGCCGAGCCCTGATCGTGCTCCTGGGGCGGCGGCGGCGCGGCCGGTGCCCGACCGGGGGATCATCACGCCGCCAGTTCCGGGGGCGGGGTCGACGACGGTAATCCGGCCTCCGGTGACGGATGCGATGCCGGTCATCCCACCGCCGGGCTCGCCGGGTGGTGACCGGAGTGTGATCCCGAAGTAGGTCAGCCTTTCGGGAGTGCCACGGCGTAGGTGCAGCGGGGCGTGGTGTAGGTTCCGGTGACTTTGCTTTCGGTCCAGCGAGCCTCGAGGCTGGTTTCGTAGAGCTTGGCGCCGGAGGTTTGGCGGCTGCGGGTCGCTTCCATGGCACCGGCGGCTGTGGCGGTGCCGGTGAGGACCCACGTCCCTTCATCGGGGGTGAAGGTGACGTGTCCGTCGTGGAGGATGATGACGGCGGTGGTTGGTGGGCAGGCGGTCGGGTTGTCCTTGGGCGTCAGCTTGCCGATCCACCGCAGGTCGGGGGAGACCCGTGGGGTGCAGGCCGAGGCGGCGAGCCCGAGCAGGAGTGAGGCTGCGAGAGCCATATGGGGCGGGATCAGGATGTGAGGGCCTCGCCGTAGATCGCCGTTTGGGGCGGGGCGTCGCCGATCGCCTGGCCACGGTACATGCCTCTTGTGTTGAAAGGCATGACGATCTCACCGGAGCGGTCGATGGCGATGAATCCGCCGGTGCCGCCTATGGCTTCGAGCGCGGCCATGACCCTGCCGGCGGCCGTTTGCAGATCGGCGGAGGCGAGGCGGATTTGGGCGGAGAGTTCATGGCCGGCGGCGATGCGAATGAAGCTTTCGCCGTGGCCGGTGGCGGAGATGGCGCAGACGGCGTCGGCCCAGGTGCCGGCGCCGGCGAGGGGGGTGTCGCCGATTCGGCCGGGCAGCTTACCGGTCATGCCTCCGGTGCTGGTGGCGGCTGCCAGGCGGCCATCGCTGTCGCGGGCGACGGCGCCGACCGTGCCGTGGCGATTGAAATCGTCGGTTGGGCGGCCTTGCGCCCGGTCGTGCAGCACGGCCTGGAGTGCGGCGCGCCGCTCGGGGGTGCCGAAATATGCGGGTGGTTCGCAAGGGATGCCGTGGGCGTGGAGGAAATTGACTGCGCCGGCGGCGGCCAGCAGAACGTGCGGGGACTGCTCCATGACCACGCGCGCGGCCTGGATCGGGTTGCGCGGCCCGAGCAGCCCGGCGACCGCGCCGACTTGCTGGGTCGCGCCGTCCATGATGGCTGCGTCCATCTCGTGGGTTCCGACTGAGGTAAAGACGGCGCCGTGGCCGGCATTGAAGCTGGGGTCGTCCTCCAAGGCACTGACGGCGGCAGTGACGGCGTTCACGGCGGAGCCGCCGGCCAGCAGCACGCGTTGCCCGGCGGCCAGGGCCGCCTGGAGCCCGGCGGTGACGATCGCGCGCTTTTCGGCGGTCAGGTGCTTCGGCGACAAGGTGCCGGCGCCGCCATGGATCGCCAGAGCTGTGTTGGGCATGGGGGGGCTTCCTGATCAGGCGCGGCTGACAACCTCGGGGGCGGTGTGGCCGGCGAGAATGACCCGGGCCCGTGACAGGTCGAGCTGTCCCTCCCATTTGGCGACGAAGATGGTCGCGACAGCGTTGCCGAACAGGTTGGTGATGGCGCGCGCCTCGGACATGAAGCGGTCGATTGGGAACACGAGGACGATGGCCTCGACCGGGATCTTGCCGGCGAGCGTGCCGAGCGTTGCGGCAAGGGTGATGAAGCCGCCGCCGGTGACGGCGGCTGCGCCCTTGGACGTGAGCAACAGAACAGTGAGGATGGTGAGGTAGTCGCCGGGGCTGAGCTGGATGTTGAGAGCCTGGGCGATGTAGGCGATGGCCATCGTGAAGTAGATGCTGGTACCGTCGAGGTTGAAGGCGTAGCCGAGCGGGACGACGAGGCCGATCAGGGGGCGGGAGCAGCCCATGTTCTCGAGTTTTTCCATGAGCGTGGGCAGGGCGGATTCGGAGCTTGAGGTTCCGAGGACGATGAAGAACTCCTCCTTCAAGTAACGGAGGAGATGAAGCAAGTTCAGGCCGCAGTAGGCCAGTACGGTGCCGAGTACGACAAAGACGAAGACGACGCAGGTCGCGTAGAAGGCCAGCATCAAATAGAGCAGGTTGCTTAGCGTGCCGATGCCGTAGCGGCCGATGGCGAAGGCCATGGCGCCGAATGCCCCGATCGGGGCAACCCGCATGATGAGAGCGACCACGCCGAACATCGCCGCCCCTGCCTGATCGAGGATCTTGACAAAGGCGGAGCCGCGTTCGCCGACTTTGGCCAGGGCGATCCCGAAAAGGACGGCGAAGAACAGGACGGGGAGGATGTCTCCCTTAGCGAAGGCGCTTACGATCTGTTCGGGGATGATGTTGACCAGGAACTCAACGACCGTCTGTTTCGCTTTGGGGTCGACGTAGCGGGCGACGACGCCGGCGTTCAATGTCCGCGGGTCGGCGTTCACGCCGAGCCCTGGCTCGAACAGATGGCCGACCAGGAGGCCGATCAGCATCGCGAGGGTCGTCAGCAGTTCGAAGTAGATCAACGCCTTCAGGCCGATGCGGCCGACGCCCGCCGTATTGGTCAGTTTTGCGATGCCGACCACCACGGTGATGAAGATGATCGGGGCGATGACCATCTTGACGAGGCGGACGAATGCGTCGCCGAGCGGCTGCATCTGCACGGCGTAGTCGGGATAAAAGTGGCCGAGCAGGACGCCGAGCACGACGGCGGCCACGACTTGCAGATACAGCGATTTCGAGCCCGTTACGACCATGTGCTATTCCCAACCCTGGCATGGGCGATAGCGGATGCCGGCCGGGTTGGCGACCCCTTTTTCGGGGTGGGCAAGGCGTTTAGGGTTGCAGCAGGCAAGAGGACGACGTCGATGAGCAGCTACGTGATTGCACCGCCCGCCCAAGCTTTCGTGCCCGTTTTAGGCGGGGGCGCCTTTCCGGTTCGGCGGATTTACTGCGTCGGGCGGAACTATGCGGAGCACGCGCGGGAGATGGGGCACGATCCGGACCGCGAGCTGCCGTTCTTCTTCGCTAAGCCGGCCGACAGCTTGGTTATTGGCGGGGCGGAGATGCCTTACCCCAGCATGACGTCTGATCTGCACCACGAGATGGAACTGGTCGTCGCGTTAGGCTCCGGAGGGATCGACATCTCGGAGCAGGATGCGATGGCGCACGTCTGGGGGTATGCGGCCGGGCTGGACATGACGCGGCGGGATTTGCAAGGCGAGGCGAAGAAGCAGGGACGGCCTTGGGATATGGGCAAGGGGTTCGACCACTCGGCGCCGATTGGCGACCTGGTGCCGGCAAATGGGTTTGACGCCGGGCGGGGTGGGATCGAGCTACGGGTGAACGGCTTGGTCCGTCAAAGCAGTGACCTATCGAAGCTGATCTGGAGCGTGCCCGAAACGATCGCCTACTTGTCGAAGCTGGTCCGATTGGCCGCGGGCGACCTGATATTCACAGGCACGCCTGAAGGGGTCGCAGCGGTGTCTCGCGGCGATGTCCTGGACGGGCGTGTCGACGGACTGCCGCCGGTTCGCGTTACGCTGGTGTAACACAAGCGTGGGGTGCTCCCAACCTCGGCGCACCCCTGCTGGCTTCAGCGCGGATAGTAGCCGGGCGAATAGTAGGCCGGGGGGTAATAGGGCGGGGGGTAGTAGGCCGGGGGAGCGGCATAAGCCGGCGCGTAGGCAGGTGCGGGATAGTAGGGTGGGGGCGGCGCGTAGATGACTGGCGGGGGGACGGCGTAGGCCGGCGCAGCGAGAAGGGACCCTACGCCCAGACCGAGCAGAGCACCGCCGACAACCGCACCGACGCCCGGTCCGCGATGGTAGCCGTAGTAGCGGGGACCGCCGTAGCCGTAGTAGCGGGGGCCGCCGTAGCCGTAGCCGTGGCCGCCACGCCACTCGGCCTGGGCAGGCGCGGAAGCGAGGGTCAGGCCGGCGACGAACGGAAGTACGGCAAAGATAGCTGCGAGACGAGTACGGGTCATACCGACACCTGTTCCATTGCAAGCGGTTGCTCTTCTTGACGCTCGAAGAGATAGAGCGGTTGCATGGCGGATTTAAGGCACGGCTGGCAGCGACCGTGTTGGCTGACGAAGTCTTGTTCTCAGAAATAGGAAAGATTACCTTGACAGGATGCCCAGTTTCGGGCAATCTCGCATCTATGCTGAAGGTGGTTATGCTGAGAGTGGCCATGTCCGCCGCCAGAGTTCGACCTGCTCGTGGCGTTGGCGGGAGGGAGTCCAGTGGGTGCGTCGTCCGACTGGTGCTAGGCCACAGGCGGCCATGACGGCGAAGCTACCGCGGTTGCTGGGCTGCGCGACGGCCTCGATCGTTTCGAACTTCAGGGCGGCGTGAGCGGTCTCGACGAAGGGCGGCGCTGCTTCGAGCATGAGGCCTTGATGCTGGTGCGGCTTCCCGAGCCAATAACCGAGACTTGCCTTATTGGTCTCAGGTGAGAGGTCGCAGCCAATATAGCCGGCGATTTGGCGTCCGTGCTCGATCAGGCAACTGAAGGCGGTACCGGCGCTGTTTGCCCTGAGCAAACCTTCAATCCGCTCGGTGGCCATCGGGACGGTTAGGGACGCCGGCCAGGTACCGAGCCAGCGACTGATCGCGGGGGTCATGAGAGCGGTGATTGCCGCCGCGTCGCCTGGGTGCGGCGGGCGGAGCACGAGCCGAGCCGTAGAGATCATTGGATCAGGATAACTCAGGGGGTGACATGAGTGAACCGACGCCGCTGCATGTCTTGCTTTTGGTCATGCGGCAGAAATGGCGCGAGGGCGACAAGGATGGGGCTGTCGCGCTGGCGAAGATCGCTGCGCCTTACCTGCACGCGAAGGTGCCTGCGGCCCGGCCGGCGGCAGATTTGGCTGGAGTCTCCGATGACGAACTGGACCGGTACGAAGGTGGCGGCGGAGCGAGCTCTGCGGGAGAGGATCCGGGGGAGCTTGCATGAGTGGGCGATGCTGGCGTTGTCGGCCCAGGGGCACGCGCCGGCCGCGCACCATCGGCTGCTCATCCGCGAGCTAGTGTTTTGACGCATTCTGCCGATTCACAATGGCCGTGAGGCGTGCGAATCTTGCTGCATGGCCCAGACAGTATGCGTGATCGTGAGTATGTCGGATAGGCAGCGGTTGCAGGCGATCGAGA
>JAABUK010003691.1_pt1 | contig 25609 bp, 28 predicted proteins | sample 5559141 | NCBI WGS metagenome assembly JAABUK01 (sample SAMN10711869, study PRJNA513367) | rock metagenome | isolation source: Antarctica rocks | place: Antarctica: Victoria Land, Pudding Butte nord | collected 2016-01-03 | reverse complement strand
GATCAACCGCTCGCGCCGGTTGCTGGTGCGCTGGGAGAAGAAGGCCGAGAACTATCTCGCCTTCGTTCAGTTGGCCTGCGCGCAACTCATCTTCTCCAAATGTCAGGTTTCCGGATAAGCTCTTAGCTCGGCCGTCGGCTTTCTCGTCCTGGGCCCGAGAGAGGCTGATTTCGCGGAGGAGACCTCGATGGCGAACCTACTCCGTCGCCCTCGGGTCGTGCGCCGCTCCAGCGTGCTCAGGATGGACGGGCCGCTCGCGGCAGCACGCACAGAATTCGTGCGCGCAGTGCTGCAAGTGGTTGCAGCCGGGCGGGCGGTCGTTGCAGTGCATCATCGGCAGGTCGCAGGGGTCCGGGCGGCCGATGCATCCGCCCTCCAACTGAGAGATCACCAGGCGCGCCACGCACCTCCCCAGCTTGTTCCCCTCGACATGGTCGGAGCGATAGTGGATGCCGGCCCAGAGGCGCGCCAAGCCGGCGTTGTCGGCCAGTTTGTCGAATTCCCCCGCGTAGTCGGGGAAGAAGTACGACAGGAGTTCGCTGGCGCCGCCGGTGTAGGTGCTGTGGCCGGACGGGTACGACGGGTGGCGCGGGGTGCCGGGCGACGGGTCCGGAGTCCGACGGCGGTCGCCGTCCCCGGAGCCGTGGCAGTTGACCGCCCGGTTGTAGAGCACATCCACCGTGTAGTCGACCTCGATCGGCCGCGGCCGGCGCGAGACGTCGTCCCGCTGCTTGCCTTGCGGTCCGCACGGCGCGTCGAGCGGATCGGCCCCCGCCAGCCACTTGTAGTACCAGGCGGCCAGCAGGGCGCTGTAGATCGTCACGTCGAGCGCCATCCAGATCATGGCCTGGTACGGCGGCGAGAGCGGCGAGGTGCGGAGCAGGTAGTTGAGCGCCAGGCGATGCGCCAGGCCCGGTGTCTCCTGCTCGAAGTAGCGGGAGAGTTCCCGTCCCGTCCGCACGACGGGAAAAAAAGTCGTCGGGACAGCCCATGGCGTCGCAGCACGCCGGGGCCTGGAACGGCGCGAGCTGGGCTGGCGCGAGCCGTCGCCGTTCGGGGGCGCGGTCGATCAGCGTCGCGTCCTCGAAGCGCAGCGTGTTGACCGCCGCGCCCAACGGCTGCGGCCGCAGCTGCAAGAACGGACTGAGGCCTAGACGTTCTCGGCCCGGTGCCATGCTCATCACGGCCTCGGAGTCGTCGCGCAGGCACGCCAGCTCGCGCAGTTCCTGAATCTCGGCGCGCGTCGTGACGTCGTCGGGGTAAGGCGGAAAGTAGCACGCTTGGTTGTCTTCGTCGTCGGTGAACTTGGTCAGATCCGAGATGCGCACGACGCACGGGACCGGGCACGGCGCCAGCGTCCAGTAGCTGGCGTCCGGCTGCACCTGGAGGCCCCGCAGACCGTATTCGGTCGCGGGCTTCGGCGGCCACGAGCCTGGCGGAAGACCCAGGGGTGGACAGGGGGGAGGTGTTGCGGCGACTTCGGGTGGCATGGCTGGCTCCTCCTCGATGAGAACGGCGCGATACCCACATTCGCCGCGCCGCCCGACCTTGAGGGGTCCGCTGGCGGAGACGTCGCGCGGTCGAACGAAAATGAACTCATACTCTGTCTCTGTGAATAGCAGTTTTCAACGCGTATAGCAATAGGTCATTTGTTTCATTCCTTGGTGACCTTTCGGTCGCTGGGAAAGCTCGGAGATCCACCCAACCGCGGCGAGCAAGCTTTTTCGTCCCGAACACCGCTGTCTGCGGAAGCGGTGGCGGGCGATGGACAGGTCAGACGGAGCAGCCCCGGGATGAAACGGAACGGCGAGACGTCGCCTGTAGACACGAGGCAATGTTTTACTCATCGAACCGGCTGCAGCGTGTCTCCGGGTTGCGCTCGATCTCCTCGATCAACGGCAGCGAGATGATGAGGTGGAAACGGCGCAGCTCCCAGGCGCGCATGATCCGGCCCATCGTGCGCTCCGGGCGATCCTTGCTCAGCACGCCGGAAATGAGCACGTTGGCGTCCAGCACGACCCGCCTCATGCGGCGGCGGCTCCGGCGCGGCGGCGGGCACGCGTCTCCTCAATGGTGCGTTGGACCTCGGCCTCAAGCTCATCAACCGGCACGTCGGCGAGGGCGGCGCTAATGCGGCTGAGGGCGGCGAAGCGCAGCGCGCGTTCGGCCTCCAGTTGCAGAAAGCGCTGGTACTCCGCGGTCGAGATGATGGCGGCCACGGCGAGCCCGCTCTTCTCGACCACCACCCGGGACTGGCCCTGAGCGACCTGATTGACGAGCTTGCTCAACTGCTGCTTGGTGTCCGAGAGCTTCATGCGGGTTTCGGCGGGCGTGCTGGCGGTCATGATGATGAGCCTCCTATTGGGAACATATGAACACCATTTTTTCACAATCAGTCCTAAACAGTCGCTATTAAGACTACATGGCTCGAAACACCGCGCTGAATTCGTCGGTCAAAAGCGCTTGCGTTTTCTTCGACATATCCCTAAATTCATCTAAAATCCCATACAACCTCAACTATTTTCGTCAATTGCTGGGGATATGTCGTCGCCTCAACAATGGCCTGTTTTTGACATTGACGCTGTTGTCCGGACACTGCTATCTTGATCGCGTTGTCCCCTATTGTCCTTTATCGCGCCCGCATCGCGTCATTTATAGGACATTTACCATGGAGCGTCTGCTGTCCACCCAGGAGGTGGCCGACCGGCTTTCAGTCGAGCGCAAAACGGTGCTGCGCTATCTTCGCACCGGCAAGTTGACCGGCTCCCGCATTGGTCGCGACTACCGCATCCCGGAGAGTTCGGTCCGCACCATGCTCAAGCGCACCGACGCCTCCGCTCCGGTCGCCGCCGAGCGCGCCGCCGTCGTGACCGCGATCGTGAATCAAAAAGGCGGCGTCGGCAAAACCACCACCACCTTCAACCTCGGCGTCGCGCTGCAACGCCGGGGACGGCGCGTGTTGCTCATCGACCTCGACCCGCAGGCGGCGCTTTCGGCCAGCGTCGGTTTGCCGGTGGCGCAGCTGACCGCCAGCATCTACCAGGCCTTGCTCGACGAGCAGGTCGATCCCTTCTCCATCATTCACGCGACGGTGTCCAACGTCGACGTGCTGCCCGCCACCATCGACCTGGCCGCGGCCGAAGTTGAGCTCGTCAACATGACCCTGCGCGAACTCGTGCTGCGCGACGTCGTCGAGAAACTGCGACCGCGCTACGACCACATCTTGATCGACTGCCCACCAAGCCTCGGCTTGCTGACCATCAACGCGCTGGCCGCCGCCGATCGCGTCATCATCCCCCTGCAATGCGAATACCTGGCCACGCGCGGACTAACTCTGCTTTTAAAAACGCTTGAAAAAGTGCAGACGCGTTTGAACCGAGACCTGCGCATCGCCGGCATTCTGCCGACCATGTTCGACGGCCGCACCGTCCACGCGAACGAAATTCTGGCGGAACTGAAAGCGAATTTTCCGGGTCAGATGTTCGATACCGTCATTAAGAACACGGTGCGCATTAAAGAATCGCCGGCGGCCGGTCTCTCCATCCTCGACTATGAGCCGAACCACGAGGTCGCCAAGGCCTTCGTCCGGTTCGCCCAGGAGGTCGACTATGCCTAACAAGCGAGTCTCGCTCAAGGGCAAAGGCGCCGATCTCTTTTTTGGCGCCTACACGCCGGAGTCTCAGCCCGGTGACAACGGACCCTCACCCATTGCGCCGAGCGCATTGACGCCGCCGCAAACGACGGACGATCTCGCTCAGCCGGCGGAATCGCCGAAGATCTTGCGCGCGCGACCTCCCCGGTTACGCCAAGAAACGTCGGACTCGGCGGAGGCGCTAGAAAACACGCTTATCGACAATCATGCTAGCTATCTAGCTAGCATGACATCTAGCAATAAAACTCAGCCGCTGGCAGGCGATCACGCTAGCGTGCTAGCTAGCAATCTTTCCAAACAGGACAATCAGTCCGCTCCGAACGATCCTTCGATCGCGTCGCCATCGGATCTCATGGTTAGCGCGCCGTCCGCGCGCGGGGGGAGCCAGGTCAGCGACGTCGAAGCCGTGCGCCGCATTGTCAAAACGCCGGGCCGCGAGGTTTCGTTCATCCGCCTGACGCCGGAGGAAAAAGCGCAAGTCGCGGACATCGTCTACGCCTATAAACGCCAAGGCCAGCGTACCAGCGAGACGGAAATTTATCGGATCGCGCTCAACTTTCTGTTAAACGATTTTCATCTGCACGACGCGGAGAGTCTGCTGGCGCGCACGCTGGCGGCGCTGTCCGCTTGATAGCACGCTAGCTAGCTAGAAATCAGCATTCATGGCGCGCAAGACCGACCAAGATGATTTTCGGTTTGAAGGCTTCGAGAGTCCGAACACGACTCCCGTGCCCGACGTCGTCTTTGATCGGTTGCTGGCGCGGCTCGGCGAGGCGGAGCTCAAATCGTTGCTTTACATCATCCGCCGCACCTTTGGCTTTAAGCGCGATCGCGACCCCATTTCGTTCAATCAGTTCTTGCACGGCATCACGACCCGCGACGGCCGCGTGTTGGACGAAGGGTGCGGCGTGCGCAGCCGCACCACGCTCAGCACGGCCCTGAAGTCCCTGGAGGAAAAGGGCATCGTCGTCAGCGAAAAGGGCGTCGACGAGCAAGGCGAAAACGTCACCACCGTCTATCGCTTGCGCTTTCGCAGCGGTGACACGGGCCCAGGGGAAAGCCCGCTGGGGGTGGTACGGAATTCGCACCACCCTGGTACGAATTTCGCACCACCGGTGGTGCGAAATTCGTACCCACAACAAACAGGGTTACAACAAACAGAGAACGATCACTCGAATATTCGAATGGCATTAGTCAAAAAAGAAAGTGATCCGACTAAGAAATCCGTCTCCACCGGCGGGAATGGGACGTTGTCATCGCGCGAAGCCGGAGGCGGAGACGGCCTGCCGGACGCGCACGTGGTAAGAACCGGCGCCGTGCGCAGACTTCGGTCAACCCCCCTGCACGTCGTGGCGCATCAGACCGAGGCGTACCAGATCATTCAAGCCTGCGTGTCGGATTTTGCCCGCGAACTCAATGACACCGCATCGCTCAAAGCGTCGACCACGCGGGCGTACAACCTCTACCGGCGCGCGGGCGTCAGCCAGGACGATTTCGTGACGCAGCTGTACGCGGCGCGCGCGATCGTGAAGGAACGGGTCGCTTCGATCCGGTCGCACGGTTCCGACGTCGCCTCCGGTTTTCCGCGGAAGCAGCAGGCCGGCTATTACTTCGCGGTGCTCGAAGACCTGTTGGGTTTGCGGGACGAGCGCGGCTAAGCAGTCGGGCGGTTCGGCTGCCGGCGAAGATATCGAAACGAAGCGTTCATTCGCGTTACACTTTAGCAACGTTACAAACGGCGACAGCCGTCACGTTCGGCTGTTCGAAAGATCGCAACTTCAACGGGTGCGGCGACATGGCCTACACGCCTCTGCTCCAACGCGACGCTCCTCGCGTTGGCTCGTGTTTCTTTCGCCCGTTGCGCTTCTGCTCGCGCTGCTTCGCCTGCTCATCCGCTCCCTTGCGCGAACCGTCCTGGCGTTTCCGCGCGCAGCGCTCGACGGCGGTCTCTTGCTCGGCGCCTTTGGCAGCGCGCTCGGGGTTTGGATCGGGCTCCGGCTGCTCTTTTTCCATCACTTCACGCCGACCGAGCGGAGCCTGGAGCTTAATTGGTTCTGGACCGAGGCGCGCCTGCTCTTTGTCTTTCCCCGGTTCCTCGACGGCGTCTGGCGGCGCTGGCTCGGCGGCTATGTGCCCTGGAGCAGGCTGAGCATCGTCAAACCGCTGCTGCTGCTGAGCGCGGCCTGGGCGCTCGGTCTTCACCTCTGCGCCGCGGCGCTGCGCGCGGCGCGGATCGGCTTCGGTCCGGACGACTCGACGCCGCGGCCGTGGCCCACACCGCGGTTGCGCGCACCATCGCCCGGAGGTCTGCTCGCCAACGGGATGGCGTTTGCGATGCGGCTTGGCGCGGTCTTCGCCTTCGTGCTGCTCACGCCGCCCCGCGTCCGCCCCTTCTGGCGCTGGTGGAATCCCCAGACGCCCATGGCGCTTGTCGGCTGGATCTGGGCAGGCCTTGATCACCTACGCTATCCCCGCCTGCTCGATGCACGCATGGCGCGCTTGCAGACCGATTACCAGCGGCAGACGAGAATGTTCTTCGCGCCGCCCGAGCGAACCCTCGGCCGCGCCGGGCTGGAGATGGTTGCGCTCGAAATCGGCGTCATCGCCGCCACGCTAAGCGTGATCTGGGGCCTCATTTGGCTCTGGAGGCGCTGGACCTCGGCCGCGCCGCGCGCGGCCGACCTAGCCTTGCCAACTTTTGACCACGCTGGCCGGCCGCGTCGCGCGCCGAGCTGGGCGGTCGTGCTGTTGCCCGCCACGCTGCCGCTGGCCCTCGCGGGTTTGGCGTTCTGGAAGAGTCCGCTGTGGGCGCCGAAGCTGCTCATCAAGACCGGGCTGCTGTATCTTGTCGGCGTCGTCGCGCTCTTCATCGCGGTCTGGATCGGCCTCGCGCGCCACGCCTCGACGAACTGGGAAGCGATGCAATGGTTGCGGCACTGGTGGGATGTGCTCGAAGGCGACCTCCGCTATCCCGCGCACTGGCATCAGGTCTTTCACGCAATCCCCCATGGGCGCAAAGAACGGATTACGGACCATGACGTTGGCCGCGCGGTGGCGACGCTGTGCCTCGTCAATGCGGCGGCGTTCGTGCCGCTCGTTGTGCTCCTGCGGCTCACGCTTGGCCTTTTCAAGCGCACTCTGGAGGTGATGGCCCGATGAGCAGTCTCCCCGCGCGGTTGCAGGCGGCGTCATCATTGGTGAATCAACGACGACCGGGGCACGACCCCTTTGATCCCGCGTTTCGCGAGGCGCTCCTGCAGTGGGGGCTGGAGCAGATCGCCCACGAGATTCAACCTGATCCGATCTTCCGGCCGCTCGACTATGGCCGCAAGCTGGCGGCCGAACGCGAGTGGCGGCGGGTCGTGCGCGATCAGGGGAAACAGCAGCGTCAACTTGTGGCCGGCCAGCAAACGACGCTGGCGCAAGAAGCGTTCACCGACCTTCTTTTCGAGATCGCGGAGCGGCGGCGGCGCTCCGCGGTGGGCTGGGACCAGGAGCGGCGGATCGACGAGTACAAGGAGACGACGAGCTTCTCGACCGACGAACGCATTCGCGAGGCGGAGGCGTTGGCCCGGATCGGAGCGCAGCATCAGGCGCCCCAGGACGACGCGTTCAGCATTGCCGAGCGCTTCGAACGCAAGATCGCCGCGATCCGGGCCGATCCCACGCTGAGCAACGACGTCAAGCATCAGCAGACGCTGTACTGGCAGGAGGCGATGCGCTCAGCGTTGCAGGGCCAGGGCAAACAAGGCCGTGGCTGAGGTCGCGCTGGGCCGCCATCTCGAGACCTGGTATCCGTGCGAGCGCGATCACCGCCGCGATCTCGCCTGCGCCGCCTACGTCGTGGGCATCCAGGGCACGGGCAAATCCACGCTGTTGGCGAACCTCGCCGAGCAATTCATCGCCGCCGGCGAGGGCGTCCTCGTGATCGACACGAAGGGCGAGCTCTCCGACGACATCGCCGCGCGCACCGCGCGCCCTGAGCGGCTGATCTACGTCGCCCCCGGTGAGACGGACCACCCGTCGGGGACGCGGCACTGGACGCTCAATCCGCTGGCGTTCGACCGCTCGCAGCCGCATCTGCAGGAAGCCGCGATCAAGAATCTGCTCGCCCTTTTTGACCGGATGGATCTGGCCGATCTCAAGCGCATGCCCCAACTGCGGCAGATGCTCTACATGCTGGCGCAACTGGCGATGGGACTCCCCGAGCCAACCCTCGGCGATCTCCTCCGCCTGCTGGCGGACGCGCCCTTGCGCCGCCGTCTGCTCGCCAATCCCGGCCTCACCGAGGCGGTCGCCGCCTTTTGGCGGCGCTACGACCAGCTCACGCCCAAGCAGCAGGACGAAAAAGCGACGACCACGCTCCCCCGCCTGAACGAGCTGTTGGCCGCGCCCGTGATCAGCCGGGTCGTCTCCCACCCGCGCTCAACCATCCGCCTGGCGGACTGGCTGGACGACGGTAAGCTGGTGGTCTGCAACCTGGGCGCCAAGTTCGACGGCGAAACCAGCCGCCTGCTGGGCAACTTTCTGGTCGCCGCCGTGATCAACGCCGGCTACGCCCGCCCGACCATCAACGAACGCCCCGCCATGCGGCCGTGGCGCGTGATCGTGGACGAGTTTCATCAGCTGGCCGGGGAGCAGTTCGCCGAAATCATCGAACAACTGCGCAAGCACCAGGTCTTTCCCGTGATCGCCCACCAGAATCTCAGCCAGCTAGGCGACCGCTTGACCGCGGCGGCGACCTCCTGCGGCGTGCGGTTTTTCCTGCGCGTCTCGCCGGACGATCAACCGCAGATTCGACGGTTGTTCGGTCCCGTCGTCGGCGATGGGCTCACGAGCTTGCCGCCGTTTCAGGCCCGCGTTCAGCTGCCCAATGAACTCGACGTCAAAACGCTGCAGCTGCCAAACTGGTGGGCGCCGCACGACGAGGGGCAACTCAACGCGGCGAAACGCGCCGCGGACGATGATCGCTTCACCGTGCCGGAGACCATGGTTGCCGCTGCGTCTGAGCGCTCAAGCACTCCTTCAAACATCTCTTCAAACACGCCAATGAACGAGCCGGACGCGAAGCTGTCACGGCGACGAACCGCCAAAGCGCCGGCCGCGCCGACGCGATTGCTTGACGCCTTCAACGATACGGACCAGGAGACGACGGATGACCTCCCGCGCAGCCTCGACGCGCATCCACCGCGGCGAAGGTCCGGCGAACGCCTGGCCGCTCAAGCACACGCTGATGGGGATCGAGATCCTGACCGAGATCGCCCGCATCGGCTTCTTGACGAATTCGCAGATCACTGATCTCTTCTTCGCCGACGAGCGCAATCGTCGCGGTGAGCCGCGCACCGATCTCGGCGCGCAAGCCGCGGCCGACCGCTCGTTGCGGCGGCTCTGGGAGAATCGCCAGCTCGATCGCGTGCGGGTGGTGCTCACCTCGCGGCGCACCGGCGGCGGGTACATCTCGTTCGTGAACGTGCTGACCGCGAATGGCTTGGCACAGGTCAGGCAGCATCTTGAGGAGACGGGCAAAACCATGGAAATCCGCGCCGAAGCGGGTGACCCGCAGTTGTCGCTGCAACAACTCGAACACGCGGTGGCGCTGTACGACCTCTACGCGTTGTTCCAGCGCGGCGCGCGCGCCCAGGGGCTCAAGCTGCGCGGTTGGCGTGATGACCGCCAGCTGGCGGCGATGCGCAACGCGGGCGCGCTGAAGCTGCTCAACATCCCCGATGCGACCTTCGTGCTGGGGCGGACGGCGGCCGACGCGAAGGCCTTCTTCCTGGAGATCGATCTCGGCACCGAGACGGTCAGCGGGCTGTCGGATCGGCGGCGCGACTGGCAGGGCAAGATCGAGAGCTACGAGCGCTATTTCGCGACCGCGTTCGCCCACGACGAGTTGTTGCACGGTCTGCCTCGTCCTATTGTGCTGACCGTGACGACCGCTGAACGGCGTCTTGTTAACATGCTGGAGGCGACCCGGCAGGCGGGCGGCGGCGCAGACTACTGGTACGCGGTGCGGGATGCGCTTGATCCTCCCCCGCTCGACCGCCGCACCTGGGACGGCCTCGCGCCGGCGGAACGCGAGCGCCAAGCGGAAGCAAGATCGCTGCGCCGGCGCGAGAGCCTGTGGTCGCCGAGCTGGCGCACCCCTGCAGATGACGCGCGGCCGTCGCTGAGCCGGCTGCTCTTCACCGAAGGGGCGTCTGAAGCCCAGCCATAAGCCTCCTTTATTGCCGCGGAAAGCGGTTGAAGCAATGTCTGAAGTTTCGCTCGCTTGTCTGAAAGAATGCTAGAAGCCATGCAGGAATGTTGGTTTACTCCGACTCCCCGTACTCCGCGCTCCTCGACCGAAGCACGAACCGAACAAAATGTTGGATCCCTTCCCGCCGCTGGCGCCCTCACCCTCCCAGCGTCAGGACCCCTCCACCCTTTAGTTCGATCAGGCGGATCAATCGCCGGAGCACGGGGCCCCGCCGGTGCGGCCCGCAGCTTCGCTCTCGGTGCGCGATCGCGGCTTCGCGCAGCCAGCCATTCACAGGAGAGTGTTGGAATGGTGCCTGGGGCGGAATGAAGTTGGTCCGGCGTATTGACGCGAATGAAAGGCACAACTCGCTCCAGCGGCGAGCTGATGGCGGCAACTGACCGAAGCGCGTCGTGACGCGCGTCAGGCGTTCTCGGACCCGTTGCACGCCGTAGACGGGGCGTTCAGCGGGTGGCTGCGTTCCTGGATCGCGGCGGGATAATGGACGCCCGGCATCCATCGACCGGCAGTGGCGTTTTTGTCATGTTTTTGGTAAAGCTAAACGTATGATGATGTTGCTGTATGGATTCCGTTGACCACCCGCTAGACTGGTGGGCGTACGGCGGCTACGCCGAGGTGATGCGCCAGGCCGGCTGCACCCAGCCCCAAGCCCGGCGGCGCGTGCGGCGGGCGCTCGCCGCTTCGTTTCGACGCACTGGCGATCCGCTCTGGCGGCCGGTTGGTCACCGCGGCTATACGCATCTGCGCCGTCTGATCATGACCGGCCAAGCCCTCGACAACGAGCTGAGATAAGTTGGCGGCGCGAACCTATGGGCGTTGTGATGGTGCACGAGATCATACAGAAGACAGCCAGGCGTCTAGAAGCATCTCCTGTCTTCGAAAGTCGTCTCAAGTATGCTAGAATAGCCTTATGAACGCTCCATCACTTGACATTTTGACGCCGGGCCAGGCGGCGGACTATCTCCAGGTCAACCGGGAGACGATCTACCGCTACATTCGCGACGGCAAGCTGACCGCCTCGCGGCTTGGCCGCAGCTACCGCATTCCCAAGCGCAGCCTTGACGTGCTGCTCTTGGCCAACCGCACCCAGCCCGACATTCCAACGCGGACGTATTCCGACGCGCAGATTGCGGCGTTTCTGGAGCGCGATGAGCTCGACGGGGAAACCAATGCGGTGATCCGCGCCCTGCGGGAGCGCGCGCAGCCCGTTCCGGCGCATGAGCATTGATCCCACCGCGCTCCTCTTTTTCGACGCCTCCTGCTTGATCGCTGCCGCGGCCTCGCCGTCGGGCGGCTCGGGCTTTCTCTGGTCATTGTGTGAGCGCGGACTGCTCTCGGCCGCCGTCTCCCAACCGGTCCTGACTGAAACGGAAATCAATCTGCTGGCAAAGTTCCCCCCGGCCGTCTTGGCGCGTCATCGGCTCCAACAAGCGCGCGTTTCGCAGGTTTTGGCGGCCGTGCCGCCGCTGGACGTGACACCCCGGCGGCATCCCATGATCAACGCCAAGGACGAGCATGTGGTCGCGGCGGCGCTGGCAATTCACGCCGCGTGTGTCCTGACGCTGGACCAGCCATTGGCCGCGGAGATCAATGAGGCGGGCTTGGGTCTGCGCGCGCTGTCTCCGGGCGAATTCATCAAGACGGCCCTGCCGGCGCACCCCGCCTTCGCGCGATTGCGCGAGTAGTCCGAGCTTTCCTCTTTTCAAATTCCTTCTGACGCCGCTTGCGTCCCGGCTTCCCGCTCGCCCGGCGACAGCATCCACAAAACAGCCTCTCCCTATCTTCACAGGCGGTGGGCTCGTCGGAGGCAGCGGGGAGGCGCTCCCCCGGACGCGAGACGCGGCGGCCGAGTTTGACGGCGGGCGCGTCCGGTCGCACCTTGTGGGCGGCGGAAAGTTCGGGACGACGCGGCGGGGACCCATTATCTCACGAACGTTCGGGTTTTCTACGCGTTTCTTGCGCCCGTCAACGACGCCTGGCCGCGGTTGACGACATGGTTCGGCGCAACCATGCCTTCAGCCAACACGCGGCTCGGAAGCGCCGATGCGCGCGATCGCGGAGACCAAACGGAGCGACGCTTGCGGAAGGTCGCCAATTTTGGCTAAATGAAGGACATGTCCGTTTCTCCCTCCCCACGCACATCCCCGCTCGCGCGCCAACCCATCACCCGCTATCCCCTCTCGGCGATCGATCAGGGCGAACGCATCCTCGCGGTGCTGGGCAGTTTGCGGTTCGCCACCGCCATCCAGGTGCGCCGAGCTGTCTTCGATGGCTCATCTGCGAGTTCTCGTCAGGCGCGCCATCGCGCCACCAAGGCGTTGCGGCGGCTCTTTGACGCGGGCTTCATCAACCGGGTTCAGGTCTTCTGCCCGTCCGCCTTCTCCGATCAACTCTCCCTGCAAGTGGCGCAAACGCTCTCGGCGACGGGCGCGCGGGCGATCGGACTTGATCCCAAGCTGGCGCGCTCGCGGGCGCCCAAGCCGCGCTCGGTCTTGGCGCATGATTTCTGGCTGACGGAGTTGGGCGTGCTGGCGCTGGAGGGATGTCCGGAAGGTTTGATCGTCACGCACTGGTGGAATGATCGGGTGCTCTCCGCCCGCAAGCGCAGGGGGCAGCTGTCGCTGCCGATCATTCCCGACGCGTTCTTGGTGGCGCGCAATGAACAAACCGGCAAGGACTACCCGTGTCTGGTGGAGTTGGATCTGGGCACGGAATCCGTCACGTCGCACGGACGGGTGCGGCCGGACTTCGCGCGCAAGATCGAAGGCTATTTGGAGTATTTGGGCGCGCCGTTTCGGAGGGATTTTGGGATCGACGCGCCGCCAATCCTGCTCATAGTCGCCGACAGCGAACGACGGCTGATCTCGCTCAAGGCCGCTGCCGAGCGTCTGGGTGGAAGCGGTCGGTTTTGGTTCGCGACGCTCCCCGCTTTGCGTGGATTGAATGGGTCCGCATCCCCATCAAAACAGGCGTTTGCGGCCCGCAAAGGGGCCTTCTGGGGCTCGAACTGGTCGGTGCCGAATCAGAATGGGCGGCGCAGTCTGGCGACGCGCTGCGGGGCGTAGCGCCCTGCGACGTCGTGGGGTACGACCAGTCGTCAAAGGCGCGGAGGCTTTGCGTGAAGATCGGCAACTCTTCGGTCACGATTTGCCAGATGTGCGCGGGCTCGACCAGGTGATGCCCAGGAGAAATCAGATTGCGTAAGCCGATAAGCACACCTCGTCACGAAGTGGTTGACGCCGGTGGGCAGCGTCGGTGGCCGATCGTGACGAGATTGACAGCGTGACATTGATATTGGACAAACAGCTCCATCCACATGCCGAGGGTCCGCGGAGACGCGGGCTGCGTCTTATCAGGATGGACGATGCCACGCCCGCGTCAGGATCCCACCGACGAGTGGGACCAGCTCCGCCTCCTCGTCACCTCGCCTGAGCAGCGCACATATGAGGTGCTGCGCCCCATCGTGCTGTTCGGTCAACCGATTCTGGTCCGCGCTCGTGAGACCGGCATGCCCGAGCGGACGCTGCGACGCAAGGTCGCGCGCTTCGACGCGGGCGGCATGCGCAGCCTCTTTGACCTGGAAGCTTTGGCCTCATCGGACACCAGCCGCCGCACGCTCCCACCTGAGCTTCGTCGGGCGATCGCCGAGTTGAAGGCCGAGTGTCCCGCGTTCGGGCTCCGAGAAATCGCCGTCATTTGTCGCCATCGCTTCGATCGCTCGATCAGTCATCACACCGTCCGGAGCGTGCTTGCCAGCGACGCACCGATCATCCGCCCGCCCCGGCGCTTTCGTCGCTACCATGAGATTCCCGATCCGATTGAACGGAGGCGGGCGGTGGTAACGCTCTATCTGGATGGGTGGAGCGTCAAGGCCATCGCCGGCTACCTCGAAACCTCCCGGCCCACGGTCTACGAGACGTTGCGGCGCTGGGATGAGGAGGGCTGGCCGGGCCTCGCGGATCGCCCGTTCGGCCCGCGCCACCCAACCCGGAAGGTTGACCTTCGGGCGATGGTCGCGATCCGCCGCTTGCAGGCGAATCCGGAGCTCGGCGAGTTCCGGATCCACGCCGCGCTCCAGCAACTGAACATCCACCTGAGCCCGAGCACCTGCGGCCGCATCCTGGCGTTGCACCGTGCGTTGGGAGCGCCCCGACCGGCTGCGTCCGCCCCCCACGAGGCGGAGCAGATGCCGTTCGCCGCCCAGCGCCGCCATCAATGCTGGTCGGTTGACATTCGCTATATCGACGACCACGGGCTGGAGACCAGCAAGCCCGTCTATGTGATCTCCATCCTCGAGAACTTCAGCCGGGCGATCCTCGCGAGTGTGATCTCGCCCCGGCAGGACCTGACGGCCTATCTCATCGTGCTCCGAGCGGCGGTCGAAGCACACGGAGCGCCGGAAGTGCTCGTCAGCGACAGCGGGAGTGTGTTCAAGGCAAAGCACGCCCAGGCGATTTATCGGGCGCTGGGAGTCCAGAAAGTGGAGATCGAGCGCCGCCAGCCCTGGCAGAACTATATCGAGGCGCATTTCAACGTGATGCGGCGGATGGCTGATTATCACTTCGCGCGGGCCGCGACGTGGGCCGAGTTGCGCGCAATCCACGCCCGCTTCTTCCATGACTACAACGCGCAAACGCACTACGCCCTTCAACATCGTGTCGATGGTCGCCACAGCCCCGTGGCGGTGTTGGGATGGGTGCAGGGGGCGTGGTGCGACTCAGCCGATCTTGATCTGATCTTTCGACTCCGGGCGACACGGGTGCTCAATCGGAGCGGCTGCCTGCGCTTCCGACACTGGAGGCTGTATGGGGAACGCGGTCTCGTCGGCGAGCGGGCGGCCGTGTGGGTGCATGACGAAACGCTGACCATAGAGTATGCGGCTGCGACCCTCGCTCAGTACCCCGTGACCCTGGAAGACAACGGCCGCCGTTTGCGGGAGGTCGGAGAACCGCGACTTTACACCACGGGATATGCCTCCCTGCAACCATTTCTTGCGTCATTGGAAGAGCTGGACTGGAGCCCAGCTCGGCGCCTGACACCATACCGGTCCCGGCGTCACCGTGGTGGAGAAGAGATCCAAGGTCATCTCTTCGAATCGGACCTTCACTTGTCAAGCGGCTGAAGCTCGCTCCGCGGTTGATGCGCCATTCGGCCACCGACGCTGCCCACCGGCGTCAACCACTTCGTGACGAGGTGTGCCGATAAGCTTGATCCACGAGTCGCTGGAGATTTCGGCGAACTGGTCTTCATCGATCCGGCGGATGCGCGCGAGGTTCTCGCCAATCTCCTGCAGCCGCATCGGGATGGCATCTTGGGCCATGGGCTCGGCCAGAAACGCCGCCTGGTCCACGGGTCGATAGCGCTCGATGTGGGCGAGCGTCCGGTCAATCAAGATCAGATGCGGGGCGATGGATTTGGTCAGAGGGGCAGGGGCAGCAAGGTGGGGATGATGGAGGGCGCGAAGGCGGGATCGAGCGTCACGACCAGATCGACCGGTCGCCCACAGATGGCGACGAGCCGATCGGCCAGCCCGAGTTGCTCAAACAAAGTCACCGGGCGGTCAAACGTCACCAGGAGATCGAGGTCGCTCGCCTCGCCCGCCGAACCGGCGGCGAAGCTGCCGAACAGCGCCGCCTCGCGGACGCTGTGCGCTTTGAGCGTCGCCAAGAGCGCCGCAGAAATGATCGACGGCAACGTGCTTGTTTTTGATTGGGCTGAAGCAAACACGTGTTCCATAACAGGGTCAGTGTACGCCGTCCGGGCAGGCGGCAAAAGATGCGCCGGGACTCGCTCGACGGACCGACGGTCGATTGGCGTCAATCGAGGTTCATCCGCTCTAACGGGCGTGTTTGAACGCCCAGGCGATCCTCGACCACGGCGAAGAAGTACGCCATCTGGTTTTTTGTCAGCGGCGCTTTGCCGGGGCGCCGACGCCGATCGCGCACTTCGCCCTTGGCCATATACAGCAGATCGATAAAGACGTTGCGGCCGACGCCTGATCGCTGATACAGGTTCATGGCCCGGGTGACGGTGGACTTGGCGCTGGCCGTATCCCCCACCTCATCCGAGAGTCGCTCCATGGCGGCGGTGATCGCCTGGCGATCCTCCCCCCCGCTTGGCTGCGGTCGCTCGAGGCCGATCATGGTCGAAAGCCGCTGCAACCCCCCGCCTGATCCGGTGCGATCCGGTTGCGTTGGTGATGGAGGTGGTTGGATCTCGTCCCTGCTCGCCGCTTCCGAGATTTTTCTTGCCGTCTTTTGACCTTTCGAAGATTCGAAATCTGTCTTTTGTTCTCCTCTCTTTTGTGTGTCCCACGGCTGGGACACGGCCTGTCCCGCCATTGAGACACGGGGGGTGTCCCGCTGCTGGGACACGGGGGTCTTGACCGGCGTCTCTTGAGAGGAAACGGTCTTGAAGCGGAGGCGATAGGTGGTCGGTTCATCCCCGCGCTGCGCGCTGGCGTTGCGCTCCGCCACGATGACGGCTTTGGCGCGCAGACCGGAGAGCCCGCGGGCGACGGTGGACTTGGCGAGGCCGGTGCCCGAATCGAGCACCTTGCCGTCTTTGGTCGTGATCCCGGAGACCATCTGGGAAAGGGAAATGGCGTCGGCGTCGCGTTTGAAGCCGAAGGTGCGGCGCACGATGTAGAGCAGCACCCGCAGCTCGGCGTCGGAGAGCTGGGGCATGAGCAGATCAAAGAGTTCGTCGGGCACCTGGGTGAAGTTGGGCGAGGCGAACCCGCAAAAGGGGAGTGAAGCAGCGTCGGAATGTGGCATATGGCATTCAGCTTGAACCGCGCAGCTGAGGCTGTCTAGTCCCGGACGGGCGTCCGTCCCGGCGGGGACGTCCGGGCGTCCGGGGCGGACGGGATCAGAAGTGGGTCTTTTTGTTTTGCGACCGTCCGGGGCGGACGGGGCGGACGGGACGGATGGGCAGGTTGGTGAGAAAAAGAGTCGCGTTTAGTCGGTTATTGGCGGAAGCTGGCCCAGAAATTGATCAATCGCATCCCGAACCATCTTGCTCATGCTGCCGGCTCCGCCATGCCGCCGTTCTGTTTGGGCAGCCTCGCGCAAGCGTTCAATCTGATCCAGGTAGAGCTCAAACGGATGCCGAATCATCTGGCGTTTGACCGCCCGTCCGCCCCGGACGGGCGTCCGGGGATCTTCGGAGATGGGAGCTGGTTTTTCTGACAACTTGACGATCGGTTCGGAGTTTGGCGCCGGCGCCGGTTCGGTGGGCGCGCTGCGTTTGAAAAAGGATGAGGCTCCGGAAAGCTCGTTGGTGATTTTGCCGGGATCGACGCGGTGCTTGCTCATACGCCAAAGAGCTCCTTGATCAGGTTGCCGTAGGCGTGCGCCGCCTTGGCCTGCGGGTTGTAGGCGAAGATGTCCTCCTGCCGGAAATGGGCGTCGCGCAGATCGACGTTCTTGGGAATGACGGTGTTGAGCCCGTCGCCGGTGTAGGTCTGGCGCAGAATCTTGAGCGAGGTGGCGGAGTTGTTGGTCGGCTCCGACATGGTGAAGAGAAAGCCGGCGAGGGCGAGGGCGGGGTTGAAATTCTCCTGGACCTGGGCGATCGACTTGCCCAGCTGCACCGTCGAGTCGAGCTCGAAATAGCCGGGGGAGACCACGACCAGGACCTGGTCGGAGGCGGTGAAGGCGTTGATGGTCAGCCAGGAGAGCGCCGGGGGACAGTCGATCAGGACATAGTCGAAGCGGTCCTTGATCAGGTCCAGCCCACTCTTGAGGCGGGCTTCGCGGTGATCGATCGCGGACGTGAGTTCGATGTCCGTGTTGGAGAGCAGGATGTGTGAGGGGACGATGTCGAGCCCCGGCACGGAGGTGGGATGCACCGTCAGCGCCTTTCGCTCCAGCATAGTGGCGTAGAGCGTTTGGTCGGCGGTGACGTCCGGATAGTTGGGCAAGAGAACTTTGGAGGAGTTGGCCTGCGAGTCGGTGTCGATGAGCAGGACGCGTTTGCCCTTGCGGGCGAGCCCCGCGGCCAGCGAAATGGAGGTGGTGGTTTTGCCGGTGCCGCCTTTTTGTGAAGCAATCGAGAGAATCATGAAGCGTCAATCGCGCGGCAAGCCGTTTGAGCGGGTTTTGGCGGCGATTCCTTTTTTGATAAGGAGTGTCTCCACACTATGACAATCAATCGTTTGTTGTCAATAATGAAATGTTTGCATCACGCCGACTGATGTCCGGGGCGTCCGGGACGGACGGTCCATCGCTCAACGATTTGGGTTCTGGGCAGATTTCGCCGTCGTGATGATCAATGGTCACGTCTTCTTTCTGAGGCGCTTGCCTCTTGCCTGCCCACGCGTGGCCGGGTTTAGAATCGATACACCCCAAGGAAACCCGAATCAAAAGAGGCGCTTTCCCGCTGTTCCCGGCGCCGCGAAACCGTTCGCGGCGGCAGGTTCGACAGGAGAGACGAGAACATGAACAGGAGTGAACCGGTCATCGACGCGGGTCTGGACCAGGAGCTGGAGGATCGCCTCAGCGGATCGTTTTTCAGCGATCCAACGGAGGAAGAAGGGGGAGACGCCGATCCTGATTTCGAGGCCTGGCTGATCGCGCGGGAGTTGGACATGGACGAAGCGGCCGACGCCATTCTTGAGCGCGCCGGAGGCGGGTGGTGATGCTGACGGATGTAATCACCGCCGAAATCCGTTCGGAGCAGCTCAAGAAGCGCGTGGACGAGGCGATCCAAAACCTGGTCGCCGAGTTGCAGCAAGGCCACACCGAGGAGTACGTGAGGTTCTTGACCTTTTGGTCGAAGTTTCATCGTTACTCCTCGGCCAACGTGCTGCTGATCATGGCTCAACGGCCCTCGGCCAGCCAAGTCGCTGGCTACCATACCTGGCGGCGGCTGGGGCTGCAGGTCAAGCAGGGTGCGAAATCGATCTGGATCTGGCGGCCGATTGTGCGCCAGATCTCCGACGAGCAGACCGGACTGCCGATCGACTCCTGCGTGGGCTTTACGCCCGCGCCGGTCTTTGACGCATCTGATCTGACGGACATCGCGACCAATCCCTTGCCGACGCTCTGGAGTCATCTGCCCGATGACGCCGGACGGCTCTACCGCTACGTCAGCGGTCGGGTGACCGAGGCGGGGTTTGTGATCGAGGAGCGGCCTTTAGGGGTCGGGCGACAGGGGAGCGTGAACCCGTACCAGGTGATCACGCTTTCCGACGCGCTCGACTCGCGCAACCGGATCATGGTGCTTTTGCATGAATTGGCCCACGGCCTGGAGCACTTTCGCGAGGAGCGCGCGCACGATCATCGCGACCGACAGGAGCTGGAAGCGGAATCGGCCTCGGCCGTCATCTGCGCCATGCTCGGTCTGGAGCACCCGTCGGCCCGCGACTACATTTTGATGTACCGCGGTGACGCGGACGAGCTCAAAGCCTCGCTGTCGGCGGTCAAACGGATCGTTGGCCAGATGGTCGCGATCCTGGGCCTCGACGAGGCGGCGGAACCAGCCGCCCTTGCGCCGACCGGCTAAACCAGCCGGACCATTTTCCCGACGCGTATCCACGTTGGATCGCACGCCCGTCCGATGCCGTTTGCCGGCTGGCCGGCTGTACGGCGCGATCCGACGCGTGCACGAACGCTGGAGGTGCGTCGTGCGGTCACGCCGCCTCCAGTTCGTTCGCCTGCCGCCGCATCAAGTGATGTCGACGCCAATTCAGGGCGAGGGAGCTCGCCAAAGCCGGGGAGGAACCACCATCCTCCCCGTTTTTCTTAGCTCTGGAAGGAGGACCTCATGACCACGAAAACCCTGACCACCATCCAGGAGGCGGCCGCGCTGCTCATCGACGCGTTGACGCGCGGCACGACCGTGACGCTGGACCTGGCGTTTGAAGATGGCGCGGAGCGCGCGATGGAGCAGCTGATGACGGCCGTCGACGAGGAAGCGCGCCGGCGCGGCGTGGGCGTGACGGTCGAGCCGAAGGAGGGGAGCCGGGTGTGTTTATCGCTCCACCGCCCTTAAACGAACCCGTGGTCCGACGGACCCTCCTGCAGTGCCTGCGCCTGCGTCCAGCGGCGGAGCGCGGCGCGGAAGACGATCGCAAGACCCCAGCCGAGAACCTCCCGGCGGCGCGAGCGCTCACGTTCGTCCGATGCGCGTTGTATCGGCCGCGACCGGACCGCCGCCGCCGCCGGGTGTATGACGGCCGGAAACGCCGGTGAATGAGCCCCCCTTGCGGTGGGGCGGCTTTGGGACCCTTTCGCGGCCGCTCCGCCCGGCAGGGCCACTCCAATGCCGCTTTAATGGGTGTTTGCAACGGAATCGAGCGATCGAATGCTTCACGGGCGACGGACTGCACCGCGCCAGCGGCGAGGAGAGGCCACGCTCAGAACGCCGATGGCACGCCACAGCGGCAAGATTTGGCCTTCAACAGTCTGGCTCCGAGCGCATCCCCCTCGTTTGCGCCGGATCGTCGGCGCATTCCCTGCCGGATCCGTCCTCGGACCGGCCGGTCGGACGTAGAGATCCTCATCGTTGGCGTCTCGGCAGCAAGGCGGGCGTGTTTTTGCCGCGTGAACCAAGACGTCTCCGGTGGTGTCGGTCGCGCCTTTTTGCAGAGGAACATAACGATGATTGCGATTTCATCGCCAGGCTCAGACGCAAGCGGTCATCAGCGTCACCCGCATGTCTGACATTGTTCGACATTTTGTGGTATCATCATTCCCATGACGAATCGACCCCACATCGCCCGGCTCCATTGGGACGACTGGAACCGTGAGCACATCGTCAAGCACGCGGTGGCGGTCGAGGAGGCGGAAGAGGTGGTCGCCGGCGAGCCGATCTTCCGTACGAGCTATAAGCGGCGTCTGGCCGTCACGGGGCCGACCGTCGCCGGACGCCTGCTGACCGTCGTCATCGGCGAGGCGCCGCATCAGCCAGGGAGCTTTTACGTCTTCAGCGCCCGCCCCAGTTCACGGGAAGAACGACAGGAATATCACGAGCAGAAAGGAGGCTCGCCATCATGACCAAGCCAAGCATTGATTTCGGCTATCCCACCGAAGCCCACGGACGCATTCCGGCGTTCCACGACATCGAGGAAGAAGCCGCGTTCTGGGACACGCACAGCGTCACTGAGTTCGTCGGCCAGGAACTGCAGCCGGTGGAGGCGACGGTCGGCTCGGAGCTCGCGGATCGCCTGACGCTGCGGCTCGATCACGCCGATCGCGAGGCGCTGGCGAAGCGCGCGCGCGCCATGGGCGTCGGTCCCTCAACCCTCGCCCGGATATGGCTCAAGGAACGGTTGCGCGACGAGAGCGCCGCGACGACGCACCGAAACTAGGGTCTGGTTCACGTCGGAAACCTTATGACTTGCGGAATCGACCGCGAGAAGAAGATGAAGTGAGGCGCGAACACTCTCCTTGCAAGCGCAACAGAGTCGCGCGCAGGTGCGATTGTTTCAATGGTCCCTATTGACCGCCGACTCGTCGTCATGTGGAAATCCGACTGCATCTGGGCATGTGCAAGCACGCCTATGCGGGCCTGCATCACGCTGTCGGTGGCCCACAACTCGCAAAGACGGTTCTGAGAAAGAACAAACGGGCACATCGACACGGCGATGATCCAGGATCGGACCTGAAGTTCTTCCACCATTGGCTCCATCACGGCGCACCGGACGCATGAGCTCCAAGTAGGACGGGGCGGACGCCCACTCATTATCGGCTCATTCGTTGAACCGACGTTGCGAATCGTGATTCGATCTTTCTAAAGTCTGCTCCGGATTTCGTGAGCGTAAAGCAGTCGATGATGACGATCTCGCCAGCGCTCAAACTCGACATCAGGTTACAAGGCGCATTCTTGGCGCTTATTTCACGGTGACGCTTTTGGCGAGGTTGCGTGGTTTGTCGGGGTCGTTGCCTCGCAGCAGAGCGGCGTGATAGCCGAGCATCTGGGCCGGCAACGCCTGCACCAGCGGGGCCGCGTCGCCAATGTCGGGCGTTGGCAGATGCACATCGAAGACCGGATCGTGGTCGGGTCCAATCCCGATGATGTAGCCCCCGCGGCTCTGGAGTTCCTGCGCTCCCGAGAGAATGTCGCGCCGCGTTTCATCGTTCGGCGCGTAGACCACGCAGGGGGCGCCGGGCTCGACCAGGGCGATCACGCCGTGCTTGAGCTCGCCGCCGGCGAACCCTTCGGCGTGGATGTCGCTGACTTCCTTGATCTTCAAGGCCGCTTCGAGCGCCGTCGGGTAGGAGAGCCCGCGGCCGATCACGAAGAGGTGCTCGGCCCGGTGAATGGTGCGGGCGACGCCGCGCACCCGGCTCACCCAGGCGTCGTCGAGCATGTCGCGCAAGCCCTGGGCGGCGTCGCTGAACAGCCAGGTGCGGACCGGAGGATGCGCCGCGCGCGTCGTCCTTCCCCAGCGGGGCGGGTGACGGCGCGGCATCCCGGCTGGCCCATCGCCCGTCAGCGGCTGGCTGCGGCAGGGGAATTCCCGGCTGGCGGAGGAGGGGCCGAGGACGGCGGCAGCCAGCTGGGGGCGGTGGTCGCGGAGCGCCCGTGCTACCATCCGAGCCGTTGCCGGTCGCTCCGGCGCGCCGGTCCTATCGTGGCGATCGGTCGGTTCGGGTTGGTGCGCTCCGCGGCGCGCCGGAGGCCTTGTGCGCATCGTCCAGATTGCTCCGCCCTGGTTTCCGATCCCTCCCGTCGGCTACGGAGGGATCGAGCGCGTCGTCTCCGATCTGACCGAGGGTCTGATCGCCGCCGGCTGCGACGTGACGCTCTGCGCCCCGGCCGGCTCCCAGTCCAGCGCCCGCCTCATCGCCACCGTGCCGCGACCGGTGGGCCTCAATCTCACGGAGGCGCAGAAGCGCCGGCACTTCGTTGAGGCCAGCCGCCTGGCGTACCGGCACGCGGTGGCTTTGGGCGCCGACCTGATCCACGACCACACCGACCACCTGCCGCGGCGCGGGTTCCCCGTCCCCATCGTGCGCACGATCCATGGCCCGGCGACGAGCGCCGCCGTCGCGACCTACCGGGCGATGACGCGGCGCGGCGACCGCTTCGTCGCGATCAGCCAACGCCAGCGTGACCTTTTCGCCGCTGCCGCCGCGCGGGCGCAGTTCGGTCCGGGCGAGCAGATCGCCTTCGCCGGGGTCGTGCACAACCCGCTCGACGTGACGGCGGCCCCGTTCTATCCGGCGGAGCAGAAGCGCGGCTACGTCGCCTTCCTCGGGCGCTGCCATTGGGAGAAGAGCCCGGATGGAGCGATCCGGGTGGCCCAGGCGGCGGGCGTGCCGCTGATGATGGCGCTGCGGGTGACGACCGAGGAGCAAGCCTACTTCGAGGCGGTGGTGCGGCCGCTGATCCGCTCGGTCAAAAACCTAGTGACGTTCGTCGGCGAGGTGAGCGGCCAGGAGAAGGACGAGCTGATCGGCCACGCCGGGGCGGTGCTCTTCCCGTCCCCGTGGGAGGAGCCGTTCGGGCTGGTGCTGGCGGAGGCGGGGGCGCGGGGCACGCCGGTGGTGGCGTTCGCGCGCGGCTCGGCGCCGGAGCTGGTCGTGGACGGGGTGACGGGGATCCTCTGCGCCGACGAGGAGGAGATGGTCCGGGCCATCCCGCGCGCGATGGAGCTGGAGCCGGCGGCCTGCCGCGCCCACGCGGCGACGCTCTTTGACCGCGATCTGATCGCGCGCCAGTACCTCGCCATTTATGAGGAGATGCTTGCCGGACGCGACGTCTAGCCAGCGTTCGGGCGCGCCGCGGCAACTTGGCTCCGACAAGAGCGTCGGCCGCCGTCCGCGGAGCACCGACTACGGACCGGTTGCCGCGGCGGCCGGTCGGAGGAGGACTCTTTCTCCGGGGCAAGCGCTGTCTCCCATTGCGCCGCTCATCGACGCCCCCGGCCCCGCGGGATCGGTGTAACACCCGACGACGCAGCCGCCAACGTCGCGGTTCTCACTCGGACAACACAAGAACGCGGACTGCGGGCAATCGCAGCACACCTGGTCGGTGCTGACGCCGCCCAGGAGACCGATCCGAGCTGGCAACAGCGGCACGCCCCGCCGACGCAGCGCTCCTGGGCCGAGCAGACCGTGCCGCATCCCCCGCAGTTGGCGGGGTCGCTCATCGCCGTCGGAACGTACAATGAAGGCGGCGAGACGTTCTGCGATGGCGACCGCCGTCATCGAGAACCGTTCGCCCGACTCGTGATTGAGGCAACGATGCTGTTGGTCGGCGTCGCTCGTGCCTGCCGGTCGGCATGATCTCGTCGGATGCCTAAGGGGGTGCCGATGACCGTCGCGCCGACCCAGGCCTGCATGCGACGTGGATTTGCTTGGAGATCGCGCCGATCGCGTGAGCAGATCCGGCCTCGGCGCCGGGTCCAGATCGTGTGCGCGGTCTGCGGTCGCATCCTGATCGGGCTGACCCCCGAGCGGGCCGCCTTTCATCAAAAGGAACACGAGGACGCCACCGGGCAAGTGGTGCGCATCGAGCCGCTGGACGGGGAGCGGTGAGCCGCACGACCGTTCGCGGTCCAAGACCTCAAGCTTTCGGTCATGCGCAACCCCTCTGTGAGGTCCTCTTGGTTCCGATAACCCCCATTACCCCTACCGCAGGCATAGACGTAAACGTCAAGCTCCCCGGACGAGGGCCAGCACGATATACGCCGCGTAGACTGCCAACAGGCTGACCCCCACACCGCGATGCAACGTCCGGCGGAGGAAGAGCAGCGCAATCACCAGCGAAACGCCGAGGAGCAACGGCGCATCGACGTGGGAGACGTGACGACCCACGACCAGACCGCGACTGCCAACCGCGCTGACACCGAGCACGAGCGTCAGCAGGAAGATGTTGGAACCGGTGGCGTTGGCGGTCACGATGCCGCCCTGGCCACGCAGGCCGGCGATCAAGCTGATGGCCTTGTCCGGCAGGGTGGTGCCGATCGCGATGATCGTCGCGCCGATCGCGTAGTCGGAGAGGCCGACCTCATGGGCCAGCCGTACGCCGCCCTCGACCACCAACTCCGCTCCGATGGCAATAATGACGAGTCCAACCACCACGACCGCGATCACGCGCGGCAAGCCGCCGGACTGTGACTCCTGTTCATCGTCATCATCGATGAGCGGCCGCAGCCACCCCCGACGAATCACCAGCAGAATCGCGACGACGTAGGCGACGAAGACGCCGATCAAGAGCCAGCCCCAGCGCGGCTCGACCGTGCCGTCGGCGAGCACGCCCGTGGCGAGCAGCGTCACCCCCAGCATCACGCCGCCGAAGATGCGCGCGTCGCGATTGAGGACCAAAGGCCGACGCCCGAGCAAACCGAGCGGCATCGAACCGATCAGATTGGCCAGGCAGGAGCCGACAATGTTGCCGACCGCTAGCGCGGGGTGGCCGCTCCAGAGCGCCAGCGCCACGACGACCAGTTCTTCCCACTCGCCGCCCGCGGTGAGCAGGCCGACCGTGCTCTCGGAGGCGCGCAGTCGGAGGGCGAGCGCGCCGAGGCTGGCGGTGAAGCGCTCCGCCCCGAGCTCAAGCACGACCAGTCCGGCGATGATCGCGGCGATGGAAAGAATGGTGGTCACCATCGGACGAGACGGCTCCTCATGAAGCGCTGCGCTTAGAGCTTATCCGGAAACCAGGAGAATGGAGGGCGGGAAGGAAGAAGGAGTGTGCCATGGCCCGCAGCCATCCGTGGGACGTCAGCGACGCTTTGTGGGCGC
>JAABUK010003690.1_pt1 | contig 25612 bp, 27 predicted proteins | sample 5559141 | NCBI WGS metagenome assembly JAABUK01 (sample SAMN10711869, study PRJNA513367) | rock metagenome | isolation source: Antarctica rocks | place: Antarctica: Victoria Land, Pudding Butte nord | collected 2016-01-03 | reverse complement strand
TGTGGCGGGGGGGTATCTTGTGGGGCGGGGCGCTACAGGCTCTGTCTATCGTGCCACCTGCAATGGCCACCAAGTTGCTGTCAAGGTACACACTCTCCAGTATATATGAGAGTTGTCATGTATAACAATGCACTGTAATACAATGTGTTCTGTTGCTTTGTATTGTCACGTAATGAAGGCAAGTTAGGAGAATGTAGAACAAGACAGGGAAATATGTGTTTTACTTGTAGGTAGGACATGCCTGTTGTCATACAGGGCCTGCCACACATGTTCATTTGTGCATGCATGCCCGATCCAACCTGAGTGCTTGGATACATGAATACAGGATATACAGGACAATAGTGGATAAACCAATCCATGCATGGTGCAGATCATATCCCCAGTGCAGGACAAGTACATAAAGCGTACCCCGGACGGGACCCCCATGGAGGTAGCCCTGACCCGGGGGCTATCCCACCCCAACATAGTTCGTGCCCTGAGGCATGCCAGCTTCAACAGCCAGGTGCATGACTGCTCCCCCTTTCCTCAGATGCCTGCAGCAGTCATTGAATGCAATTCTGATTTTGCAAAACCAGTGTGTTTCAGAGCACAGCACCTGTCAGCCCCCTCTAACCCTGCCGCCTTTTTCACCCCCCTCTCTGGCAGGGCTGCAAGGCTTGCTGTGTGTCTTGAACTGCAATTCACGTTGCACAGTACACTTGGAGCAGGCCTGGATGTTATAACCATCAGCCTGCAGCTGCAAAAGAAGAAAAAGAAAAAGAAGAAGAAGTCACAAGCTTTGGCCAGCCAACAATGCCTGCATGTGTCTCTCATCTTGTTCCTGGTCCTGCAGAATGCATCTCTGGCAGTGCTGCAAGACACTGAAGTTGGAAGCATGGATTCATGGGATTCATCCTGGGATCAAGAAGACTTGGAGCCATCCAGCACGCACAGCAGCCGGCAACATCCAGAGGTGAATCAGGAGACCTGGCTCATGCTGGAGTACTGTGATGAGGGCTCCCTGCTGGTAAGCAAACTGCCCCCAGGAGGTATGGGTGATGCCTGTAGGGTTTAGCTTGCTCAGGGTGTCAGAAACGTGTGCCTCATGCTGGAGTACTGTGATAAGGGGTCCCTGCTGGTAAGCAAACTGCTCCCAGGAGGTATGGGTGACTTGCTCAGGGTGTCAGAAACATGTGCCTCATGCTGGAGTACTGTGATAAGGGCTCCGTGCTGGTAAGCAAATGTGAGCAGATGTGCTCGCTGTTGCCCATCACCATGCAGCTTTGCATTTTGTTATATGTATAAAAGAGGTGCAGGCAGCCTTTCTGACCAAGATCAACACAACAGGACCCCCTGACAGACCCCACTGGTCTACTAACTACCCATAGAGCCTGACCAGTGACTTGCCAATGACAGCCCCTCAAAGCACCAATGAGACTATACCTGACGGCTCACTTATGACCAGGCTCGGGACCCATAAGACCTGAACAGACGACACTGTGTGTGCAGTGACATGACATGTGGGGAATGAGGGTATGAAACCCCTGCCCCCCTGCTCCTTTCCCAGGGTCATGGCTGACAGGGATGTCCATATACCTAACCTGCATGGCAGACATGTGATGGATACATGATGGAGTTCCATGTGTGTACATGTGTGTGAGGCAGACATATGGACGATTAATGTATTTCATCTGTTTGTATGTGTGTGCAGGACGCAGTGGACAGGGGGTGGCTGTACACAAGTAAAGCCTCCCATTTCACCGGCGTCACCGACCTGAAGAAGCTGCTGCTAACAGCCCTAGAGCTGGCAAATGCCCTGGCCTACCTACACAGTGTGGACGTGATGCATGGGGACCTGGCTGGCGGCAATGTTCTGCTGCACTCTAGCCCCATCACCCCAACAGACCCCCGTGGGTTCATAGTCAAGGTATGGCGCCTTTTACCCACCTTGCATAGTGTCAATGGCAATTGCCTGCTGCTGTCTTGTTGGTGTGTGCATGCATGTATCAATCTTTGGTTCTTTTGGGTCTTTGGACATCTCCTGTCTTGTTCATGATTGCTGCATCTTTCTCCCATGCCAGCTCTCTCAGTCCTGACTTTCATACCTGCTCATGTTCACTCAATGTAGAGCTTTGCCTTTGCACCTGCAGTGTGCTGGCATGCATGTTGGCAGCGCAAGTCCTCTGTGCGACGTTGACAAAGCAACCCAGATCCCCTGACGTTCAGTAAGCTTCTTGTGGCTGCTCTGCTATCAATCAAACCAGCAGCAGCCATATGGCAATCACCTCTTGTGCTTTGCTTGTGAGAAAGTACAGCCCTTGGTGCCTGTCTGCAGCGCCCATCTTGTCATGCCAGGAGTGGTTAGCTTTGTCATGTGACAATTGACATCCACAGGACATCACAAGACTGTTGCAAGGACTTACAGACCATAATGACCAACCACAAATGCCTTGCAGGTGGCTGATTTTGGCATGAGCCGAATCCAGCAAGACACAAAACAGACAGCGGCTCAGGGCACAATCACGCATATGCCCCCAGAGCTCATACGCCACTCCCAGCTTCACAGGTCACTATACTCTTCCTGTACTGGCTGCATGGGTAGTCCACGTTGCAGTGCATGGGCAGCTTGTTCAGCTAGCCTACCTCACATGGGCTTGATGAGCTGTCAGCCGTTCATTTGTGTATGCAGTTGGATATTTGTGTGTTCATGTGTTGGTTTCTTTGTCCATCTATCCATTCATGCACTCAGTCATTTGTTTGTTTACTCACTCATTCACTCAATCTAGCTTGCGCTGGCAACCCTTGACCATTGTGAGTGCCACCTTGACCAGAAATGACACTGCCTGAGCTTCCAATTGCCATGTACAGTACTCAATAACAGTAGTCATTGATGTCATGGCTCAACTGATTTTGACCAAGGTTGCTGTCGAAATTTAGGTAACATGAAACCAGCAGTAGCAATGGTCACATGAGATTGACTGTTGTGAGTACAGGTCAGCAGATGTGTGGGCCTTTGGCATACTGATGTGGGAGATGTACAGCGGGCGCAGGGCATGGCTGGGTTTGTCCTACATCCAGGTCATGCAGGCCGTTGGTTATGAGCAAAGAGCCCCTGATTGGCCTGCAGACGCACCCCCTGAACTTGCAGGGAGTGCACTCTGCACAATGCTGTCTGTATGCCTGTGCATGTGCATGTGACTGCATGCGCACGTGTATGTCTTTGGTCTATGCCTGTCTAATGCATGTCACTCGGCTTTGAAGCAACAAAACTGGCAGCTGGTAGTATCAGGATAGCTTGAGGTGGCTGCCCATCTGCGCTTTATGCACTTGAAAGTGGTGAAATGCACTGTATAATAAGCACCACAGAATGTTGTCATGTGGGTACACCCTGATGCAGGCTGCAGCCAGATCATGTTGCAATGCGGACCCAGATGAAAGGCCCACTTTCAGGCAGCTAGTAGCACAGTTAACAGCCATGCTGTCATGTTCTCAGAGCTCCCAATAGGTAGCAGTCATATTTGGCATTATACGGAGAGGAAAGTCACCAAGAGATCTTCCACAAATGCTTGCATTCTTCATGGGCTTTCCCTTGTGCGCACCTGTGTGCATGCCAATTAATGATTTCATCAGTGATGACCATCAAGGCGTTTCTGACCGGCAAACCTTTGGATGAAGGCAGGCACAGGCCTAGCTGTATTGATGGTCACCGTGTTTTTCCCACTTACTGCCTGTTTTTTGCACACAGTGCTGAGCCACAAGACTTGGTGCTTGCAATTTACCTGTTGTTCACCGCAGTGTGCTGTGTTGTTTTTTCCTGATTTCTATAACTATATTGTTGTGAAGTGCTGCAATGCACATTCTGTCATAGCATTGAATGGACTCAGTCTGGCTTTCGCTTCGTGCTCAGTCCTCAGTGCTCAATTGTTTCTTTGCTCTCAACACTGCTTTACCTCAGGGCTAGTGATGGCTCTCGTTTCTTTGTGGTATCAAGTGATGGATCTGGTTGTCAGGAGTAGCATCAGCTCTCCATTTACAGTATATAGATTATGTTGTGCCTCAGCTTGTAGACAAAGAAAACGGTATACTGGCAAGCCCTGGGTCCTATTTCTTATAAGTGTGACGTGTAATGATTTTCATTGCAAGCATTCAACTGTAAACTATCAGGGATGCACTGCCAAAGCACAAACTCGTTATGTATAATTTGAGCAGCTGATGCTTTCACCTTCTGTTGGTCTGAACAGCGTGCAAGGTCACCACACACTGACCTCAGACACGCACATATATATAAGTACCTTGAGAACATGCTCTGGCATCAGGGTAAGGTGTCGCATCAAGCACACACAGCAAGAGGTAGCAGCCTTGTTCATTTCCGCATTATATATTGAAGTACGATTAATTCTTGATTCATCTAGACAAACAGGTTTGTGCTAAACACCTTGGATGATAAGTGTTCCAACTAAGTTGCAAGCAAGCCGATTAATGTAGCTGTGGCAGAACTCTACAGAACCAACTTATGGAAACAGCAAGACATGCATATGCTTGGACTGTACCACAGCAATATTGTGTATCATTCCACACATCACCGGACCACCTGCCAAGCATTGTAAGCACTCTGAATCAGCAACTCGCATTGTCATGTAATAAGCTTGCTAGGCTGATTCAATTGTATTGCTAGCCTCGCCCACCATATTTGATCAGAAGTCACTGTCATCATTGTCAAAGGGGTCCTGTAGTGCACTGCCTGTTCCCAGGTCTGTCATAGATGCTGCAGACTTGCCAGTCCCTAGCACAGCTTTCAGGGCCTCCATAATGTGTCTGCATCTGATGATGCGTACGTCTGTCAGCCTACTGAATGTTGGCTTGGCATGAGACGCAGGAATCACGAATGTTGTGAAGCCAAGTTTTGCTGCTTCGGCCATGCGCTGCTCAATACGCCCAACTTCACGCAGTTCTCCACCCAGACCTGCATCCCAGTGAAGGTGCACTGGACACAGCTAGCGTCATGTGTTGATGACCACATGCATGAATGACTGCTTTAGCAAAGCAGCAAGTGCCGGGGCAACATTTATGGGATGGCGGTCAAGTAGAGATGCATGATGGCCAATCAGTTGATGAGGCTGTGGTCGTAGACCAGCAAGCACTTCAACAGACAACCATGCAAGTCCTTCGTCAAGGAAGTTTGATAAATGCTGCAGCGCTGTGTGATCAGCAGCAGCAGCACCATAAACCTGCTAATGCACAGATCAGGCAAATGATGCACAGCAGGCAAGCTGCAGCTGTGTACGCATCTCACAACATAACGTTGACTACCCACTAGCCAGACTTGAGATGTGCATGAGCATGAATGCAGAAGTTGATTGGATATGCTAATGCAATGGACATCGTGTTCAATGTCATGTAGACTACGGCAAAGTCAAGGTCATACAGGGGTGTTGTCATATGACCCGTACCTTCACTGCAGGCTATGTCTGAGACACTAGCAGAATCAATAATAAATTGTGATATATTGTATAACAATACTACATTATATGTTATTATAACAGGTTAGTGCTGACTGGTGAACTTTTTGATGCATGACATTTCTCAGACAAAGCAAAACAACACTGTGTAAGAGGGACGCTGACTGACCAATTTCTCCAATGCAGGCTATGTCCCTTGCAATGGGCTGCTCATAGTAGCTGCTGGCAATGGCCACTGCAATGGCTAAGTCATTGGCGGGCTCTGTCATGATCATGCCACCCACCACATTGGTATGAATTGAGACTGCATGCATCTGCACCGCATTGGTATGGATTGAGACTGCATTGGTATGGATTGAGACTGCATTGGTATGGATTGACACTGCATTGGTATGGATAGAGACTGCATGCATCTGCACCTCATTGGTATGGATTGAGACTGCATGTATCTGCACCACATTCGTGTGAATTGAAACCGCATGCATCTGCACCACAGCATGCCATGATTACTGACATGTTTGTCTTTTGAGATGGCCACACTTTGAATGTACATAGCTTGAGACTGTTGCCCATATCATCATGCAGCAGCGCAAACAAGTTTCTTCCAGGGCAAACTAGTCAGGACAGAGTCTGTTGAGTGAGTGTGTGCTTGGTCTTCATGTGTGAGCGTGACATCAGAGCTTCAGCCAGAGGGGTCGCTGGTTCACACATGCACACAGACAACTGCTGACTGGCTCTATGCAGCCCTTGTGTTGCATTGCACTTGTTCATGCCCTGAATTGCGCACATGTGCAGCTGCAAGTAACTGCCATGGGGATAACATGAGTTTACAACATGACAGTATGTGGAGCGGCATTGCCTGTTGCCTTGTTCTTCAACCTCTCGTGATGATGTTAGGCCCAGCATGTTGGCAGGCAGGGATCATTGAGCATACCTTGAGGCGGGCATGTTTTGCGAGCACTGCTGTGATGAGGTTGAATCTGTCTCTGCTGACGCCAGTTGGAAACCTCATGGGCATGCCTTCCTTACCCTGCAGTCAACGTCAGCACCATCAAGACCACATCTCAGAGGACATGACACAGCCACATATACCAAAATGGCATTTTCATGTTGTCATGCATCATGACTCAATAACTGCTCCGTGCACACAGACACAAGACACATGCTGACTTATGTTGCATAGACACATTTCCCATGAGAGTGATGCTGCACATACATTTCGATGTCCCAGAGAATTCATGTACAAAGAGTGTGATTCAGGCAACAATCTTATTGGTAATTTCTTCACATGTTCAGTCATGACTGATGCCATCAAGCACCTGTCCTGCACGTACCTAGCTCATCAGGAGCTGGAAAGCAGTATTTCATTGTTAATCTTAGTGCTGCGTCTATTATTGCTACTGTTATTACTATTATGACTGACCCTGTTGTACCATTATTGTCATTGTTGTTATGATTACTCTTAAGCACCTGGATGCAGACTGTACCTGTACTGGGCTGCAGAGTGCCTGGACTTCCAGCAGCAAGGGTCTGCTGCCCTCCATCTGAACAGTCACAGCACTGCTCACCCCCGGGCTGGAGTCACGATTGGTCAGAAAGAGGGCACTCGGGTTTGGAACTGCCTCTAGCCCCTTCTCGTTCATGGAAAACACCCCCACCTCCTCAATGGCACCGTACCTATTCTTCATGCCTCGGATCAGCCTGCAAACATGTCGTTTCTTTGTAAAACAAAAACAGCAAACCTTTTGTTTCCATGTTGCTTCTGTTGCTTCTAACAGTGTGTCACAGCCTGTGAGCAGCTGCAGGTGACAAAGCTAATTTGCTGGTGCCCAAAACTGCCTACACATGACCATGTGTTTGCGCCAGCCGCACCTCTACGGCAACATGACGTTGCAGGCATTGCCACGACAGTGCAGAACAGCAGGGTCAAATCACAGTGCCAGCTGCTACTTTGACCCGAACCTGGTCCAGCGGTACGGATATGCCCGCCTGACACTGCGAGCTACAGAGTGCTCCACAAGTACTACATATAATCTGCTCTGTACTGCATCGCACCAAACAACCCTACACTGATGCACTACAATGTGCTTTCTGCTGGCCCAAGTCAGAAGCCTTGACGCACAGAGCGTGGACTACAATGTGCTTGCGCTACACTCATCACATGGAATCTGACTGAGTCTTGAGTCCTGAGCCCTGAGTCCTGAGTCACGAGTCTTGAGTCATGAGTCCTGAGTCACCTGAAGGACTGGTGCTTCTCCCCCTCCATGTACAGCACCACATCAACAATGTGCTCCAGCACCTTGGGGCCGGCAATGTCCCCAGATTTGGTCACATGGCCCACCAGGAAGATGGGAATGTCGTGTGGCTTGGCAACATGCAGCAGAGCTGTGGCACACTCCCTCACCTGTGGCAGAGGCAGACGTGCTTCTTCGGACCAGACTGGACACAGCAGGGCAGGCTCCAGCACCACTGTCATCAATGGGCAGGACAATGGGCAGTGCAGCGGGCAGACAATGGGCAGGATGACAGGCAGAACAATGGGCAGGACGATGGGCAGAATACAGGGCAGGATGACAAGCAGTACAATGGGCAGATGATGGGCAAAACAATGGGCCAGATAAGGGGCAGTACAACGGGCAGAAAAACAGGCAATGTAATGGGCCAGATGATGAACAACCAGCAAAATGGCAGAATGCACAAAGGCAGAACAGCAACAATAGTCACGACAGGGCACCCAGTTGAAGTCAACAGGGTGCACATCATCAATGAAGGTCCAACACGTGCATTTTCCTAGGTTCAGCTACATATAGTTCTGAGTAGCCCTCTGGATGGGTTCCTGGTGTGGCAGTGGCACTTGAGGAATCACAGGAAACAATGGGCCTAGACAAGCAGCGTGAGAGACAGAACAATAGGCAGCAATGAGCAGGATGATGGGCAAAACAACAGGCATCAAACAGCAGGGTGATGGGCAAAAGAAAAGGCTGCAATGGCAGGGTGATGAGCAATACAATAGGCACCAGATGGCAGGGTGATGGGCAAAACAACAGGCAGCAATGAGCAGGGGGATAGGCAACACAACAGGCAAAAACAGTAGGGTCAACGGCGTAGCAACAGGCAGCAAATGATAGGTTGAAGGGCAGAACAACAGGCAGCGTCTCCCTTTCTCACCTGGCTGACGCTGCCGGCGCTGCCGTTGACATCATCAAGGTACACAGTCTGCATGATAGGCAAAACAACAGGCAGAAACAGCAGGGTGCAGGGCATAGCAACAGGCAGCAAATGGTAGGATGAAGGGCAAGAAACAGCAAATGGTAGGGTGAAGGGCAGAAAATCAGGCAGCAGCTCTCTTTCTCACCTGGCTAACACTGCCGGCGCTGCCGTTAACATCATCAAGATACACAGTCTGTATGGAGTCCACAATGACAGCTCTGGGTCGCATGGACAGAATCTCTGCCAGCACATCCTGCAGCCTTGTAGCACTGTACAAGTAGATGTTGTCATTCACTGCCAGCCCCATGCGCGCTGCTCGACTGCCTATCTGCAATCAGACAAGAAAAGAAAACTTTACGCATTTCAGCGATCATAACGGGAGCCTCCTGAGGCGGCAGCCCGGAGCCTATCTGCAATCACCATGACTGCTTCTTGACTACGCAAACACAACAGCATTTGACTTTTCTGTCATGCATTTTGTGCGCAAGATATTTCATGTTGATGTTGCCTGCAGCCACACCAAGGAATGAGGTGTTGACATTGCCTGTAACTCAAGAGGTGACAACTCACACATTGAGCAACGAGTGTCCTGTCAACATTGCCTGTCACTGAAGAGGTGACACGCCACGTTGAGCAATGGGTTTCATGTTGGAGTTGCCTATCACTGAAGAGGTGACAACTCACATGTTGAGCAACGAGTGTCATGTCAAGATTGCCTGTCACTGAAGAGGTGACACGCCACGTTGAGCGATGGGTTTCATGTTGAAGTTGCCTATCACTGAAAGGTGACAACTCACATGTTGAGCAACGAGTGTCATGTCAACATTGCCTGTCACTGAAGAGGTGACAACTCACACATTGAGCAACGAGTGTCATGTCAACACTGCCTGTCACTGAAGAGGTGACAACTCACATGTTGCGCAACGAGTGTCATGTCAACATTGCCTGTCACTGAAGAGGTGACAACTCACATGTTGCGCAACGAGTGTCATGTCAACATTGCCTGTCACTGAAGAGGTGACACGCCACGTTCAGCGACGGGTTTCATGTTGAAGTTGCCTGTCACTGAAGAGGTGACACGCCACATCAATGTTGGTAGTACCAGACTTGCTTAGAGCTAGAGTGAGGCAACAGTGACTTGGCAAGACATACAGTCATGACTAGAGTGGCTTGCATGTGGCAGCCTCATCTATGGCTCTGATGTCAACACCTACATGTACCTCGCACCTGTTACGCGTATGTATTGCACAAACCTGAACTCTGAATCAATACTGAAGAGCTAAACTACTGTAGAATTCTAAACACTGGATACAAAACTTGAAGCACTGACCTGCTGTAGAGCCCTAAACCCTGGAAATAAAGCTAAACTGCCGACCCACCGTAGAACTCTACAATGTGAAGAGGAAGTTGAACTGCTGTAGAGTCCTAAACCCTGGACACATCAAACAAACATGAAGTACTGACCTGCTGTATGCTTTCTTCACCGGAGACATACAGGACAGTCCCCTGCTCCTTTTCAAGGTCCCCAGTCATGTCATCCATACCATTCACTTCAGTCCCCGGGACCACCACATCTGCACTGCTGATGTCAGCAAGCATGCTAGCTACCTGCATTTGGAATCCTCTGATGCTTGCATTGGACGTGATGATACACTCATGCAAGTTGTACTCAGGCTTCTTGTTGACTTGCAAGTTTGTAAACAGGTTGTCATGTACATGCTGCATGGAAACAGACGAGGCATGTCATCTAGGCAGCTAGTAAGTGCCTGGAAAGAACCATTAGCTGAGACACTGAAAACTTTTATTTATTTATTATTCTAATACTATTTCTGTTATTGAGCATGATTGTTATTACTGTTATTATTACTACTACTATTATTGTTATCATGTTATCTAGGCAGTGCTTGATGCAATGAGAGATCATGGAGGAGACAGATAATGTCACCTGTAACAGCAGAGTGCTTTTGCCCACCCCAGGGTCACCCCCAATGAGCACCATGGACCCGGGGACGACCCCTCCACCCAGCACTCGCCCCAGTTCTGCCCCCCCTGGACCCCTCAGGGGTAGCCTCCAGGCATCTCCGTATCCACCTCTGCTCACATCTGTCAAGCTTTGTGGCCCTGCAAATTTGAAATCTGAATATTTCAATGTAATATATAAACTTGTATACTTCAGTGTGATTGGTAACTAATGGCAGTATTCCATCGAATACACTTTCTGCCTACTGGGCTGCCTTTTCACTGCCTTCTGGCCCTCTTGCCTCCTTTGACAGCTGCCTTTTGTGCTGCCTTTGCTACTGGCCTTGCACTAGCCCTGCATCATGGCTTGAATGAACTACAGCTTTTGCAAAGATCTGCCCTCCACTTCAGCTTGATGCATAAAGGAGCCAGCTGGAGCAGTGCAACTACTGCTGCATGTTCTGGCAAGCTGACAGTTTGTAGCAAGCAGGGGCTGAGGGGAAGGGAAGGATGACGCATTTTGTACATTTAATGACACAACATCTCTTGAAATTCAGCTTTTCAGATCATTCCTGTGTCCTGTATTGCAAGATAGACTCAAAAGAAAGATTATGCTTGTTTGCCCCAGCTTCATCTTTTCTCTGAGTCTAGCTTGCCATACAGGGTACAGGATAGATACAAAAAGCTGAAATTCAAGACATGTTGTGAAGAATGTAAGCCTTTTCTTTGTGTCCGTTTTGCAGTGAACAATTCACGAGAGATACATAGAAAACATACAGGTTGAATTGCAAGAAAAGAAGGTGATGCAAGTGGATGCTGTGGGGGTTGAGTCCTGCTGTGGGGTTGGGTCTTGCTGTGGGGGTTGGGTAATGCTGCCCAGGGCCACTGACACCAGCAGCACACAGATGTGATCAACGCCACAGCACCAAGCCATCTGCCAGCGAAAACTGGAACAATACACAAAACTCATGCAGACTCCAAACACAAGGCAGTTGTCACTGTGCCTAAGTCCTGCATCTGTTCAGAGCCCAAGTATACTGTACACGTTTGCAAGCTTGCAAAAAGTGGAGCCCCCCAGGCCTGCAGTTACCCCTGAAACCCCCCTCAGGCACACACACACACACACACACGCACGCACGCACGCACGCACGCACGCACGCACGCACACACACACAGAAGCATCGTCATTTTGCACACAGTTCGTGTCAACAAAAGTATCAAATCACAAAGGCATAAGAAGGAATGTGACTCACTGTTTGATCCTTGCACCCATGCCCCAGTTCTGAAAGCTGCGGCTGGCTTGCTGCTGGTGCCAGCTTGACCCCCTCTGGACCCCCAGCCCGCCCCCTCGTTGGCCCCCCCTTTGCTGCCAGTGGCAGCGCGAGCAGCCCTAGCGCCACCGCCACCACCGCTGGCAGTGGTTGCTGTTTCGGGTGCATAGATAAACTTCTCTATCCTGCATATTGACACAAACATGCAGCTAGCTCAGTACAGTGTGAAAGATGAATACTTTGGGCAGAGTTTGGGTTGGGTTTGATCATCACTTGAAAGATGTGACAAGAGATGTTGAAATTTTGACCTGAGCAGGGGGTTGCCTGGGCTTGCCGGTCTGCTTTGGGGCTGCTCGCTGCTTGTGCTGTGCTTGTAGTATGCAAAGCAGACGCTGTTTCCTACTGTCCAAGGCAGGTTTACTGTGGCCACACGTATGCCATGTGTGTTCAGCATGCTGGCTGATGTGTGAAGGTTGTCACTGTCATGTTGGACTATATGTATTGGATGCTCCAAGCTATGTTGCAGGTGTTGGTACAGTTTGCAGGGTACAACATGCACCTCAGGAGTGTGTGCAATTGCCAGACAGGGGTACATCGCAAGCAGAGTGCAGCAAAGCAATAGTATTCTCAAGCAGCAACAGTATTCTGCTACAGTAAGAGTTGGTGCAGTATGGTATATGCTGGTGGTGTAAGCATGCCATGTTCAACAAGGAGGAGCTGAACAGCTGACTTACGTATTCCAGCCACCACAGCCAAGACACTTTCCTGTCCACTGTCCAAACACCTTTCCACATTCCTTGCATTTAAAGTCCTGCTTGAGCTTTGTTGCAGAGCCTGCAACAACGCAAAACATTCTTGAATGCAGCAACATAATGGAACCACACAACATGAAAGTCGTATGAAGCTGCACAGCTTTTGCAGAGCATGCAGTCATAGAAACAATGATATGCTGATGCTGATTTGCAGCCATACCAAAATAATGATATGCTGCCCTGCTGACTTGACATATGTGACACACTGTACTAGGCCTACCTGAGGCAGCAGTGACAGTGGTACAAATGCTTTGCCTGCCATGACGAAGTCTGTGCAAGTGCAGCTGCGAAGGCCACTGCTGCCTGAGCTGCCAAGTGCTATGACACTTCAGCGCATGGCAAGACGAGCCCACTAAGCAACGCAATGCTGCCTGCTGACTTTGCACTGAAGCGGCCAGTGTCAAGGTGTGTCTGAAAAGGAGTGACGCAACGCGCATGCACTGTTTCTGTGTGAGCAGGGTCTGGACAAGATACTATAGACAAAACATGTTGCAGTGTGGTGGGAAAGTTGCTCTACGTCGAATATGAAACACAACGGCGAGGCGACGGCCCTTGCCTACGCCGTAAGCGAAGTTTTGCGCAGGCTGCAGATCACCTCCGACTGTCTGCCGAGTTTTGGAACTGTATGCAGTAACCCTAGCTCAACACTGATCAACAATCGAGCACGAGCGTGCAGTCAATAATGAAGCGAAGGTCCAGAGCAAACAACGAACCCTTTGCTTTCCGAGACTCTTCCGACACACGTTTGGACACAAGTTAGTCACAAACACACCGCTTAGTCATATTCTCAGTATTGGTGTGTGGGACACCACATTCTGCATGCGGAAAGCAATGAGTGAGAGGGTACTTTCTTATGATCCTGCAAGGCAGTGCTCATATTACAACAAGGTAGGCAAACCTGGTTATGAATAATGGCTATGCATATGGAACAGACTGACGTAAGCAAACATCTGCATCTATTCCCCAGCATCGGTGGTACCCCAATGCGCCCTACGGCCAATGGGAGCAGATGAGGGCGGGAGGGAGTACCATTTGTTTCCAGCCCATGGGCCAACCCTGTTACCAGGCAAGCTCAACTTGCAGATGCACTCAGCAACAGACAAGTTGCTGCAGCAACTTGCATCGCAATTGCAAATTAGCACCCATCCAACAAGCATGCAGAGCCATTCAATAAATCAGTCACGCAGCTAACTCTGTTCACACGTGCTTGCCTCCCAGGCATACAGACACTTGACCAATGCTTAAGTCTACCCTGCCTACATGCGAAGCACTCAATACAAATCCTTGCTGTCTTAACATCTGATCAGGTCAAGGCAATATCACAATGTATGGTCCTTCAAGGGCAAGCACATTGTCGTGTTTAGCTACCTGCTTGTTGACACTAATGTATATGCACATCAGCCTGCAATCAAGGCTTCTTCCAGCTGTCTCACTGCTGCCAAAATGTCATCACGGTATGCAGAAAGCTCTGTAGTACCGCCTTCCTCAGCCATGCCGCCTATCAACGCGGACTCACTGAGCGCCAACGCAGGCATGTTTGGCGCAACCTTCATCCTCAACCCAGTCAACACCTGCAAGATCATCACATGCACAAAATCAGCTATAATGGGTGAAACAGGCAAGGTACCCAAGCATGGTAGGCAAGCCTAAGATCATCAATACTAAACTTGACAGCAATGGCTCAAGAAAGGAGTTGACGCTGATGTGAAGGTGAAAAGATCATGTTGGCAGCTGCAAGGTATCCATGCTCACCTGCTGCAGCTGAGCAGCTGCTTTGCCGCCACCTCTGGTGCCGTAAGTGATAATGACAGCTGGCTTGCCAAGCCACTCATGGTACAAGTAGTCAAGTGCATTCTTTAAGGCTGCTGGATAGCCCCAGTTGTACTGGAACACAGCAAGCACATTTCATCTGCGTTATTCCAAATTAAGCAAGAGGAGGGCATCTTCAGCTAAATTAATATGTTGCTGGCCAAGCACGAGCTGGCAGCATGCATGCGGCAGAGTCTTTGAACCAACAAAAATGCTTTCCGGTGTGAATGAACAAGGCTGAGCTCTGGTACACATATGACTTACCTGAGGACTCACAAACACAAAACCATCAAAGGTCTTTACTTTCGCTTGCCAGGCCTTTGTGTGCTCATGCACAGGGGCGTTCCGGGCTGGCACTCCTGGCTCGTCAAAAAGGGGAAGATTCCACTGGGACAAATCCACCAGCTCATACGAGCAGCTGTTGCTGGAGCTGCCGGCGGAATGTTGCAGGACAGTCTTGTGCACCCAAGATGCTATTGGTCTGCCATTGCATGCAGGTCTTGTACTGCCAATAATGATCCCAATAGCTTTTGCCAGGCTGGGGCCTGGTGTGGGATTCGCTTGCATGTTCTAAGTGGACACTCTAAATGAAGAATCTAGAAAGACCTTGTAGATGCACTGTGACACGCTCGAACGACGGTCACACGAGTCACAGTCAGGAAGGTGACATGCCACACTAAGGGTGTGACTTGAGTTCTTCTGTCACTTCTCTGCCGAGCGAACGCACAAGCTATCACGTCAGGGCACAGGCCGAGCACTGCGGTCTAAGCTAGGAATGTCCAACGGCAAGCCGCAAGTTACCTAGCGTGACAAAAAGTCAACGAAAGATGGTGCAGCAGACGGCAGCAGGTTTGCCGTCAAGACATCAGGCACACAGCTCAGCAGAGTTGGGCCAGTTCTGTCTCACTCTGCAGCAGGATATGACCTAGCCCCTGGGCACTATGCTGATGTCAAGTTGTCTGCTCAAGTGCCCAGAACAAATGTTGCAGCTCAGAAGATGCAGGTCCATGGGTGCCTGAGTTTTGAGAGGCACATTGGTGATCATCCCAACAATTCATGGCCACTGCAGAAGCTAAATCCCATGCAAGCTAGCAGCGTTGCCCCACCATGCTGGCCACAACCTTTGGTTTTGCAACAGCAGATTTCATGTCACAGCCTCCATCATAAGCTCTCCATAGGGTGGCAAGTAGCTAGCTCTTAATAAATCAGCCTGTCATGTACGATGATCTTTCCTGTACATTTCCAGGACGTGTCTTGATCTCACTGCCTGAATTTGGTTGTTTGTGTGAGAATGCGTCGGCGCAAGATGCAAGACGCCTGTTTGGAGGCTGTACGAATTTGATAGCTGTGCAGGGATTTCTGTGTGAAACATGCTAGGTAGTGACAGACAAAGTTCCTGATAAGCAATATTGGTTACTTGACTTTGACTGGTATAGTGTATGCTTGCTCAATTCATGCAAAGCAAGCTAAGCACACTCTAGCAACTGTCTAGCTACCTCAAGAGTCACTATGAAGACCTTTAAAGATACTTGTGCACATGCTGCTTGCAGTTCTGTACTCAAACTCGCCTTGATTGTGGCTCAGTCACGAAATTCAAATTGCGTAATGTCAATATTGTCAATCAATGGTCAATCACGTAAAATACTAACCAAGCTAAAAGTACACGTACATGTACATGGCATCATGTACATGATGCCATACATGTAAGACAAATGGTCATGATGTATATACATGTTTGCATGACAAAACGAACACAACATGGTTTCAATGCAACTTGAGCTGAAATCAGCAGGCAATCTGTGCTCGGCCCACAAAACATACATGTAAAAGTACTAGTGACTAGGGTACGGTGTCTAGAAAACTGGGAAATCTGCTCAAAATGGCCATGTTAATAAACGGCCCTAGCATAATGCTTTGGTATGCCCTACAAATTTCAAGCTACATGGCCACAGATGCGTCATCATGCAAGCAGAACCTCGAAGTTCAAGGGGCAGAGCAGTTGGTCATTGCATGTCTTTTTTAGTATTCAAGGTGACGATGCACCTGGACGATGACCTGTAGACTCACCAGTACAATCGAGCCAAACTAGATTAATTCGAATCAAAGCCAACATCTTCGGGGTCATCGGGGACCACAGCGATCACGTCACGAGCATCATAAGATATTCCGGCACCCCATGACACTGTAGCAAAGCATGCCCTACAATCTTGAAATTGACCTGGTTCAGCTTCTTGCTCTGTGTCAGCATCATAGTGTCTTCCTAACCAGTCTTCATAGTAATGTCTTCGCGTGGTCTTCACAGGCTCTACAGTGCCCTTCAAATACGACACACGAGCCCACCAAAAATTGAACCACACCCAACCAAGTTTCGAAGGATACATGCCAGCCTTCTCGATTGTGGCATTTGCTTGGAAGGATGCAATCACCTCTCGCCAAGGACCAATTGTGCCTTCAAACAGCCAAGACTCAACCGTAGACCTGCCTCTGTGGTGACCATGCCTCACCATACCTTTGCTGTGAAAGTAAAGGAAGTATGTGTTGTCAGCAAACCCCTCAGTGACGTCCTATAAACACCATTTTCCATATTGAGCTTCGTCTCGAGTGAAATGGATGTGTACACGGCCTGGGCAATGTGAAGTGCAAACCTGAGCAAGCAGCCAAAGAAGGTGGAGCCCGGGATATTCAAAACTATTTTCGTGGACTTGCGACAGGAGTGTTCCTGTTATTTTTGTCGATTGCCGAACAGGAAGTATAGAGCGGACTAGCTGTCGTCCTTCGCCCAAAAGAGATTCAAGCTCATCGTACGTTAGATTTGTATGAGAAGCTGGAATGCTCATGACCACATGTATTGTGGCACAATCTGCAATTCCTGTCCGCATCAGGTGTTCAAGTTGATAAGTTATCAAAGAAGCCCAATCTTGATCTGGCCAAATCAAGCAGTTGTAAATCACGGATATATAAGCATCGTGAGGACACGGTTCAGCTTGAGCACAGACGAGTAGATGAGTGAGCAACAACAGTAGCGTGCAAGCCCTCATGCTGACGGGCAAAACGGGCGAGAAAGATAGACAAGAAGCGATGACGCCGTTAAAGGAGCTCGAGGTGAGTTCGTTCGGTCCGAGCTCCCTTGCATTTTGGCCAGTTCCTGATAGATAGGACCTACCGTCGGCATCTTGTGACACTAAACTTTAGTGACTAAAGCTTTATTGACTAAAGCTCTCTTCAATCCCGAAACGTCTATTTTAATTCACACTTGTCATCCCTACAATGGAAATCTAGACTCAGAAAAGCTTGGGGACAAGTCAAAACGCGTTTCTACATTGTGGAGATGTATATATATATATTTGCCTAGAGGCCTAGATGCATAGAGGCGCTTCGCGCGGCCCGTCAGGCAGGCACTAGCAGAGCTTTACGCAACTGCATGAGCGTGTTACAGTATATATATTTGCCTGTTTCCTTGATAGATTGGATCCAAATACACTTTCCCATGGATACACTGATTTGCAGAGCTTGGTAAAATGCCTGGATCATAGCTATAGGGGTGTGAATATACTGCATCAGATAGTATGTATTACATTATGCAGTCAAGCAAGGTTGTGTTAGGCTGCGCAATGCATTGAAATGCATCTTGGAGGCTACGTTTACAGTCATGGAGAGTACAGTTGCTGACTGAGAAGCTGCTGTGACAATAGTAGTAGCGTCTGTTGTTGACTGTGAGGACCAGGCTGACAGTCCCAATGGCCGGCCACGAGCGCAAGCACAACGCATGTAGAGCAGATTTCTGAGAGTGTGTCAGTGGTTGTACTTATATCAGCAGAGTCACAAGCCCTCAGAAAGTGTGTCGAGGCTCTGCTGAGGGGTGCAATCAGGCACATGCAGGTACTTGTCCACAGAACCAGGCACAAGGCAGACAGGCTCGTGCCCCGCACACTGAAGTTGCTCTTTCTGGCTATCTGTATGTGCTCGAGTATACAGTCTGGGTGTGTGAAAGATCCGCATATAAATTGACTAGCACAGAAAGGTCGCATTGCAAAGGGGCAAACCCTGTAATGCTTAGGGTCACAGTAGCAAGCCCCAACAGCAAGGAGTCATGTACATATTTGCCTGATTACACATTGACATTACTGCCACCTACCACTTGCTGTTGCTGCATGATCTCGTAGCATTTTAGACATAAGCCGCTGTCTGTTTGCCTGGTTCAACCGCTTTCGCTGAGTGCGTTTGCAATGCTTTTGCGTGACCTGCAGTCACATCTTCATACTGTTACAACCAGAATTGCACTGCAGGTAATCTTCTGCTGTGGCATCAGCGCCTGACGTTGGACTTGGTTGCTGCCCTTGCCACCAACTGTTACACTTAGGGCTGCCGTCAAATTAAGCTGCTGCTGCATGAACATGCTTGCACCTGCACCGACCTCGCTTTCACTGAAAGCTATGGTGACCACCACATGGCGTATGGTTTTGCCACAATGCTGTGTGTAGGAATAGGCTGTTGGGCTATTGCTGCTGCGCAATCAGTTTGATGGCTTACTGCTGTTGCTGCAGTGAATCTTGCAACAGCACCTTGCTAACATTGCTGCATATGCTGTCATATGCTGTCTTTGCTTTTGTGGCGTGCAGCATTTCTTTAATGTATTTAAGCACCTAAACATAGCCTGACCTTTCACTTGCTGCCGTGGCTGTTGCTGTCACCTGAGCTTCTGCTATCGCTGCATGATCGTGCGTCTACCCTTGCGGTCTCAACATAGCCTGCTTGACAATTCTTTACTGTTCAGAGGCAGAGGACTCCACTGCAGCTGACCTTGCTGCTGCTACATCAGCACACCTATCTCGCTTCTATGTTGTTGCATATAGGAACAGGTGATTGGCTATTGTTGCTGCGCATTGATGGCTTATTGCTGTTGCTGCAGTCAATCTTACAACAGTACCTTGCTGAAATTGCCGCATATGCTTTCTTTGCTGTTGTGGTGTGCACTGCTGTCATGTACGTAAACATGCGGACGCGATCTGACCTTTCAGTCACCTGCCCGTATGTGATTCTTGCGTCTGCATACTTTTGCCTATCGCAACTCAACTTGCAGCAGCAACTGTGACCGTGCAACGTGTTGCGGCTTCCCAGCTACCAACGCGCACTGTTGGCTTGCAAGTTGCAACAGCAGATTTTGTCAATTTTGAATTGCCGCCTTGACGTCTTGGATTGGCTTCGTAATTTCAGCAATGTTAGATACGTGTGTGATTCCTCGCTCATTACAGTTGTGACTTGAAAGGCACAAATAGGCTGTTCTCTTCTGTGAAAATTAACAGCAGATGAATGTTGTATCAGCAGACTTCAGCAGCTGTTCTCCTTCCCTCGAGTAGCTCGAAAGTGAAAAGAAACTTCAAGCTTCAGTTGATAGTCACTTACTTGCAGTGAATGATTGATGTGCCTAACTCGAACATGTAAACATAGCTGACAAGATTTGCATAAAGTGCACGATACGGGAGCATAATAGGTGTCATCCTACTCTTTTTCCATATGCAGGCAGGCGAATTAGGCACACTTTGCGCGCATATGTCACAAGCGTCATCATCGACAATTTCAACTCGACACGGCACTTCTCATATTTGTCTTGAACAGTGCTGAAATTAACGTGACTACGGATCTACAGTCATTGTGCATCTACAAGCATGATGCATCGCAATTGCTGACTCAGAGCCAAAAGGAGGTTTGCTCACAGTGTAAGGTGCCTCCAGCGCCCCACAGACCCTGGTATATACCATATATGTACACTGTAAATGGAAAGTATTTTGATGTATACATAATGTGACAAGATGTGGAATGCAAACATTACGAAAAAAATCTTGCCTGAACAAAGTGCGCCAGCCACCTCACTGCCCTAAACAGCAGAGGCCGCTGGTCCACATCTCATCAAACTAATCCACAGATACTAAAACAATGCAGCCAAGCCTGGCAACCTCAATTAGAACATGATCATTCAGCCTTGATTTCTTCCACCATGCTGGGCAGAGGCTCTTGCATGTGCTGCTGCAGATGTTGCTGCTGGTGATGCTCAGCCTCCTGCAGCTGTTGCTGATACTGCTGGTGAGATGACTCATGCAGGTGCTGATGCAGCTGCTGTTGTGGATCCAGCACCTGCTGGTGCAGCTGCTGCTGGGGCTCCTGCATCTGCTGCTGAAGCTGCTGCGGCTGACCCTGCATCTGCATCTGGAGCTGCTGACTCAGCGGCTGAAGCTGCTGCATGTGGTGGTGGTCGATGGCAATGGGTTGATGTGGCATTGGCTGTTGTGCCACCTGATTCAGAGGCGAGCTCACATGGTCATGGTGACCCATGGGATGCTGATGCATCTGCAGGCAGGACCACAATGTTTACCACTGTGTAGACAGCACACCCCTTGATGCATCGACTGAGCACAGCAGAAAAGATGTATGGCACCACTCAAGTGTGCACGCATACAAGCAGTAATGGCCACACATATGTGCCGGTGGTATGTGTATACATTGAATGCTGCTAATCATGTACACACTAACAGATAGACATGGTGTACACCAGACAAACATCATGGACATGACTGCAGAAATTGTGATGTGATATTATATTATGACATATGACATATTTATACGATATTTTCCATGTCAGCAGATGATAGCACAGAGTAAACAAAGGCTATGAATATGACACAAGATCAAGGATGAAGAACAATTGAACAGCAGTTTAGCAACAACACAATGGGGGCTACTGACAAGGCGCAGGCTTCAGAAGCAGCTTGTTGATTATTATAATTATCATAATAATGATAATAATAGTACATTTGCTTTCCAGCTCATAACAAGCTAGTTACGTGCGAGACAAGTCTGTCTCCAAAGGTGTCTGTCTTGCACATCTCTATCTACCATTTTGACAGTTTTGACAGTCACGCAACGAAATATGTTACTGTTACTGTCAATGTTACTGGCAGGAAAAGGAGATAAGAGTTACTTGTTACCTGCTGGCCCATGTTGATCTGGTGGGGGTGCAAGCCCATCATGGGGTCCTGGGGGGCCATCATCATGGGGGGTGGCACAGGAATCTGGGGGAGGGGCTGTCTTGCTGCGGGATTCTTGGACAGATTCACCATGCCAGGTTCCTTGCACTGAGCACAGTGAGTGCGCTTCTTCTGGCCAGCAGCCCCGAAGTTGGGCACAGCTCGGCCGCAGTGGCACTTGCGGGAGACCACGTTCACCATGCCTTCCTCTTTGCAGGCCATGCAGTGGGTTGCCTTAGGTGCCCCTGTATACAGCAGACACCATGGCTGATTTGTCCAAAGGGGGGCTGAGCATGTTTGATCAAGGCTTGCTCAAGACCAGTCATGATGAAAGCTGTTGGGCGTTCAAAGTACAGCGCTTGAGGAACTCACACAAGCTGCAAAGCTAGCCCATGAAAGGCGTTGTCAAGCCCAAGAATCAATGCTGGTATCGTTTCTGCAAATCAAAACAACCAGCTGCAAGATCTTACTCACAGTTGACAATTCTAAGCTGCACCAGAACCCTAACGTTGTATCATATGACCAAATGCAAGCTGGCAACTGACATGGCAAGTGTGACTGCAGCCTGCTGTCTAATGGACACAAACTGTAAGATGAAGAGTAAGTTGCTGAATGCTGACCTGGCACGCCAAAGCTGGGAACAGCCTTGCCACACTGGCAGGTGCTGGCCCTAATGTTCACCATGCCAGGCTCCTTGCACTTGGCACAGTGCGTAGGCTTTTGCTGACCCCTGTGTGCAAAGTTGGGCTGGGCCCGCCCACAGAAGCACTTGCGGGGGGTGGACCCCACATTGATCATATCATCAGTCTTGCACCTGTAAGCAGAAGCAGCGGAAGAAGGTGTCAGTGAAGCCACATTTAGTAGATCATACAGTTGTTCGTGTTGCTAGAGTTGCTTTCAGAGGGGACTCCAGCTAAGCTGAGAGAGTATCAAGTTTTCTGGGGTGACATGCAGTGAGAGACGCCACGCCTGATTGGAGCAAAGATGGCACAAAACAACTGACGCAAGTGCATGTTAACTGATGCAGGGTATTAGCAGAGCTGCAGGCCAGCTCACACCTCAGCACACCAACAGACACAGTCATGCAGCAGCCTACAAGTGACATTGATGTTTGAAAACATTTGTGCCAAAATCAGCATTGTCAGAAGATGCACAACACTACCTTGCACAGTGTGTGGCTTCAGACACCCCAGGCAGGGCATAGCTAGGCCTTGCCTTCCCGCACACACACTTCTTGACCTCCATCATGCCTGGCTCTCTGTGAGCCATACAATGCGTTGGCCTGCAGCTGCCTGTCATTGCAAAGGTTGCCAGGTCACCACAGGTGCATAAGGGAGGGTCCATGGGAGGCAGGTGCTGGGGCTGTATTGGGTGCAGTGGCTGGAGGTGGTGTGGCATGCCAACCTCTGCCATTTCCAGACCCTGATCAATCGCGAGTTGTTGACTCCTGCAGGACAACTGTAGGTTGTCGAGTTGTGGATCAGGCCTAGACGGACAACTTGCCTAGGCTAAGTCGAACCCTGAGCATAGGCGTCTACTGCCCAATCGACAGCAGCGTACAGCATTATCACAGGCGTGTACACAGCGCTGAGCTGAGTGTAGAATAAGCTCACGATAGCTGGATTTTTTTGTCACCTGGCAGCTGAAACAGCTTTGTCCGTCTTCCCCTCCAAGAAGGGACACTTGGCAGGAACTTCGAAGCTCTTGCACAGAGCGCGCCAATGACGACCTGACGCTCAAGCAGCTGTCACAGGGACACCTTGAACGAGTGTAAGCTCCTTGTTAACTTTTCTGTGAGCTTCTGCGAGGTAAAGTGTGTGGGAAGGCGAACGGCTACTTTGCACCCTACAGCCCTAGTCAGAGGCACGACCGGCACGAAACGTTATTCACACGACGCAACAAAGTGCACTGATCGCCTGCAGGCGATGGCAAAGTGCGAGTACAAAAACTCTGAAAGCGAAGTCTAGAGCGCCGGCCAGAATCAGAGTTTTGCTTCCAAGATCCACAAGCCCAAAATGCTCTGTCATGTTCTAGATTCCCGGCGCCATCTAAGTATTGCGTAATGTACTGATCGGGGAAATCAAGGCTTAGCACACTGTATTTTACCAGCATGTAATTCAAATAAACTTTGTCGACACAGTCGACGAGGTAGATGGCAGAGCGCTAGCTAGGAGCAAGAAAGATGCTGGTCTGACAAGCTAACGTGCCCCCTCATGCATGTCTTGGGCATGAAGTGCAATGCTGAGCCTGCCTCGCCAAGCCAAAGCTGGCCAAGGCCGGCACGCCGAAAGTTATTTTGCTGCTAATGTATATGCATTCATACTTTATGGTACCTTATATTCGAGGGTAGGTTCAGGTCCAACTGACAGACGCACTGCCAGCACGAGCTCAAATCATGCAGTCTTTGTTCAAGCATGCAGACCCATGCCATGGATGCCATGGGAGTGATCGAACAACTAAAGAGCATTGGTGTTTGTGTGCAATGACGCTGCTTCACAGCTGCAGTATGCCCCTGGAAGTCCACCTAGAAGCCTCAAGTGCTATTCATGCTGCTGCACAAGGCTACTGGCTTTCATCGCATGCATGTGTACATATATGTATCATGAGTAACAGAGCTGAGGTGAAAGGCGGATTTTTAGCATGTCTGAAAGCTACCATCACATCATGAGTCAAACAACGGTTGCACCAACGGTGACACTAGACATTTGCCCGGCATACACATAGAGAGATGGACAACATGTCAAAACATACACTGCCATTGGGACTGAGCTGGAGGGGATACGCATAAGCTGTAGCCCATTTGTAACTCTCAAAGGCAGGGCAGGTGTATACAAGCACATACACAGCGGTGCAAAGGCAGAGGTACATACAGACTTATGACACACACATCATGTACAAGCTCAGCTGCAGTGCTAAGCAGCAGCACTGACAAGCATTTCATCGTTTGTCTGTGTACATCAAATTGTGATAAACTTCTGCAATATCCTATGACCCACTGGACAGGAACTGACTGTACTTGTGCATTGGACTGTCAGGTACTGCTGCGCTGCTGTTTCCACATGTCTATCTTGGCCTTGAGCTCAATATCATCTACTAGATCTTTCTCGGAAAGAGGTGCTCTGCACACACAGAAGTGCAAGTCAGGCAAGTGTTGTGAAAGGTAGTTCTGGCTTAGAGAGGCTGTGAAGTAGACAGGATGCCTACAAACACACTCACAGGCAAACAGTACAGTCTCAAAAGCTCCTGCACACCCGTGTATCCTCAGCATACCCCTCTACAATGGCGTCAAGGCATACCTTTCAGGACAGTTTAAGCAGCTCAGCTCAGCAATGGCAGGCTCATGCATATTGCTGTAGCTACAACAGTGTCTACTGAGAACTAGCAAACAGGCTGGCACAAGCCTTTGCATCTCGCAAGCGCCTGTTGCATCACAGCAAACACCACTGACAGTAGATTGGAGAGGCAGCCCATGGCATGCCCTTCCTTCACACATGCTGAGCATGGCTGTAACCTCTGCTATCACAACTGGTTGTGGGGGCACCATCCCACAAGGCAGATGACATGGTCACATGGCAGATTGCATGGTCACACGGCAGGTTCCATGTTCATACATCAGGCACAACTATCAACACCAAAAGACAAGGCGAGAATGCAGTGCATGCAAGAGTTTGGTGCCAGGACAAGAGTGTACCTGGTTGTGGGGTCTCTAGGGTCGGACAGCAGCATGCGCAGGACGTTAGGGCGGTCCATAACAGCCCCTGAGGGCAGCTTCACTGGGTCCTGCATGACTGTGTATGTGATGGGGTCCAGGAAGTCATCTGGTGCATCTGCCATCTCCACATCATCTTCAGCACCCTGCCCGCGCATAACATGACTCAGGGTCATGTGCTTGTGCTGTCATGAGATTGTGCACAGCTGAGCTGGTGAGCAACTGTCGTGCATCAAACTGCAACAGACCGTGCCCATTCAGAAGCGCATGTATAATACGCACATTGTGAAGATCATAAAGTCAATAACAGCACAAAAGACAGGTGTGCTTCCCCCCCCCCCCTCTTTGGCAAAAAGTGATATTGCAAGGGTCTGTACATTTC
>JAABUK010003689.1_pt1 | contig 25619 bp, 21 predicted proteins | sample 5559141 | NCBI WGS metagenome assembly JAABUK01 (sample SAMN10711869, study PRJNA513367) | rock metagenome | isolation source: Antarctica rocks | place: Antarctica: Victoria Land, Pudding Butte nord | collected 2016-01-03 | reverse complement strand
TAAAGAGTATATAATAAGTATATTACCTTTATATATTATTAGATAATACTTTATTAATCTTATAATTAATATAATATATATATATCTTACTATTATAAGTAATAATCTTAGTAATTAAAGTTAAGTTATTTAAGTTAATACTTAATTCTTAATTAGATATTAACTTAAATACTTAATACCTACTTTTAAAATTAATTAAAATACTTAATTTTAATTTTTAATATTAAATTACTAAGACTTAAGTTAGGTATCTAACTTAAGTTTAAAGTACTAACTCGATGCGGTTAGTCTAAAGGCCGCCCTTAGAGCTTAAGGCTTACTTCGCTTGAAGCGCTAGGCCTACTCCTAGGCCACCCTTAGGCCGCCCCTAAGCCGCCCCTAAGCCGCCCCTAAGGCCCGTCCTAGGCGTTCTCTAAGCCTTCCCTACGTAGCCCTAGGGGCCTGAATGGAGCGTATTACGCCCTAGGTAGGCCTAGGCTATATAGGTTCCTAGGGCGCCTAGAGGACGTCTAGGGGCTAGCAGGGCCCTATTTCTATTTGCGGACGTTATAAGTTTTCTTAATAATTCCTCTTAAAATCTTTTATAATCTATAGAAATCTTCCTTAGGAGGGCTCTTACCCTGGGGGTAAATTTTAGCGGGGGCTTAGACGCTAAGATTTAGGGTTAAGCGAGGACCGTCGCGATGTGCAGGTGAAGGTTCAATTCTAGGATTATCCGAGGTACAACGTTCACACCTCATGTATAAGTAAAGATTGCGGACAGAGGAACCACTCCGAAAGCTATCGAACATCATCAATTTCAAAAGCAAATCACTTTAGTATATCATCAAGAACGGTCTCGGAGTACCTCAAGCACTATCTATTCCTCCCTCTCAGCATTTCTAGATATACCAGCTCTAGAAGTATCTAGTATCTCGGACACGTTCCTCCCCCGGTACGCTGTCACTTTTTCCGATAATAAGCCTGGTGTGCCGAATTGAGAAAACCTTCGTTTGTAATGATTAACCCGGGGCTATATCGCTGAGGGATGCGACGAGCTGTCCAAAGACTGCCTACTTGTATCAGAATCCGTACAACATGGCGGTACAATTCAAATATACCCAGCCTTGCCACAATTTCGCCATCCAGGGCAACAGAACATGTATCGGAGCCCAGCACTACGATACTCCTCCGTGAATATCAGGAGGAATGCATTCAATCCGTACTTTCCTACTTCGCAAAAGGCGGCAAACGTGCGGGGATCTCTCTCGCTACCGGCAGCGGCAAGACTGTGGGTTCGTCCCGTACACCCTTTTCCCTCTACTTCTGTCCTAATACATGAATAGGTCATCTTCACTCAGCTAATTGATCGCGTCGAAGCCCCGAGATTTGATGCTACGCAGACCCTGATCCTTGCACATCGTCAGGAGCTCGTCGAGCAAGCAGCATCACATTGCGAGAATGCATACCCAACAAAGTCTGTCGAGATCGAGATGGGATCTCGGCACGCATCTGGCGCAGCAGATATTACAGTTGCATCAGTCCAGAGCATCACCTCAGGTGAGCGGATAAAAAAATTCGACTCTACCAAATTCAAGCTTGTCATGGTGGATGAAGCCCACCATATCGCGGCAACGAGCTATATGAAGACTTTAGCATATTTCGGTCTGTTAAGGAACCAATCGACTACTGTAATCACCGAGGGTTCTCCCAGCCAGGATCTTGATACGCAGGCTCCAGGGCACTCTGGACTGCTTCAGGATGTCGCGCCGATGCTTCCCACCGAACATCTTCCCATGGGAAAGCTCGGTGCTAGAGATTGTCCAGCACTCGTGGGAGTGTCGGCAACATTCTCTCGTAGTGATGGAGTGCGACTAAGCGATGCTATTGACAACATAGTCTATCATAAAGACTTTGTAGATATGATTACTGAAAATTGGCTTACGAACGTCTTATTTACTACAGTGCAATCCAAGGCTGACATTTCTTTGGTCAAAAAGACAAGCGGTGGAGATTTCCAGGTCGGAGGCTTGTCTGAGGCAGTCAATACTCCAGAATCGAATGAGATAACCGTACGGGCTTGGCTGTCTCGAGCTGCGGAGCGGAAGTCCACTTTGGTATTTTGCGTTGACCTGGCCCATGTCTCGGATCTGACAGCTACTTTTCGGAGACATGGCGTCGACGCGAGATTTGTCACTGGTGACACGGCGAAAAGAATCCGAAGCGAACGGCTTGACGCATTTAGGAACGGTGAATATCCGGTGCTAATCAATTGTGGCGTCTTTACCGAAGGTACAGACATCCCGAATATTGACTGCGTGATATTAGCCAGGCCAACACGATCGCGTAATCTGCTCATTCAAATGATTGGTCGTGGTATGCGTCTGCATCCAGGCAAGGAGAATTGCCATGTCATTGATATGATTGCTTCCCTTGAAGTTGGAATTGTCACCACTCCGACCCTCCTGGGCCTCGATCCAGCTGCATTGGTCAATGAGACCACTGTGGAGGGGCTGAAGTCCGAGAGAGAACGCCAGGAGTTGGAAGCAGAGCGTGAAGAGCAGATAGCCGAGCGTGCCCTCGTTTCCCCACCAACAGCATTGCGTCCGCGGAATATCACGTTTACCGATTACGACTCGGTCTATGATCTGATTGATGATACCTCAGGAGAAAGGCAGATTCGCGGTATCAGCTTATTAGCTTGGGTGAGAGTTAGACAAGATCGATATGTCCTTTCAACGCAGAGTGGTGACTATCTTTCAATTGAAACCGCCGATACTAGCACAGAGTTTAAGGTGATATATATGAAGAGAATACGCCAGCTACAGTATACGCCAGAGAACAAGGCGACGAAGAAGAGTCCTTACATGCGACCGCGGGAGATTGCACAAGCGAAAACGCTGTTGGATGCAGTCCACGCAGCAGATACATTCGCCTTGGAACAATTCCCTCGGCACTTCGTTCTTCATACTCAAGCCTGGAGGAAGGCGCCAGCAACAGAAGGACAGCTAGCATTCATCAATAAGCTGCGACCGATGGAGGATCAATTGACGGCAGCTATGATCAGCAAGGGCAAAGCGGGAGACATGATTAACAAGATCAAATTTGGAGCCAAAGGCTGGTTTGACAGAATGGGAGTAGACAAGAAACGGGAGGACCGGGCGAGAAAGGAGGTTCGTAGAATGGACTCTTTGAGACAGGATGAACAGATCAAGGTTGGCCCACTTGTGGGAGGCATCAACGTGTAAGAATGTCAAAATTCCCATCAGGAAGACTAACAGAACGAAGGTGGGTATCAAAAGTCGCTGCCGACTTTCTCCCGAAATTAGGCCAGAAAGTCGGCAACGACTTTCGACACCCACCCTCGGAAGTTCATAGTAAATCTGCTCGCGAGTGACAGAGGCGTACACCAAGCTGGACTCATGCTGAGCAACATAGGTTTGGACAGGGTTGGGGACTGGGGAGGAAGGCCAACGAGGCATCGAAGGGAATCTGATTGCGAGGGTTTGTCAGGTCTTAGTGAAGCCAGGGGTGAGCGATCACCATTGTATGGGCAAGGAATCAGGTCCTCGATTCCTGCACAATCCAAAAACTCAAGGGAAGCGTCGAAATATTGAGATGGTGTGCAAGCAAGAATGTGGTTGCGTGGGATTTCAGTGATAGAGAGGCAACAATGTTGCGACTTGGCTAACCGGGGCCCCCCAAGTCGCTTTCGCTCCTAGGGGTAATCAGCCATTTGTCGTCACCAGCCAAATGACGCTTTTTTATAGTTTACCCTTTTAGCTTTATACTATTATAATACTAATTTATTATATAATATTAAAGTTTAAATATTAATAATAAGATATATATTTTCTTAATATCTTCTAATAATAATTTTTATCTTAATATAAATAAAGTTATTAAGGATTATAATATTCTTATATATATCCTTAAAAGACTTATTAATAGTAGGAGCTTAAGATTATTACTACTAATTATTTTATTTTAATTATAAAAAGATATTATATAAATATATTAAATACCTTAATATTATTAATATAATACTTAAACTAAAGATAATAGAAAATAATATTAATTTATATCTTAAAAATACCTAATTAATTTATATAATAAGAAGTCTTAAATAGGTAATTTACTTTACTATATATAATAATTACCTATTTTAATATATTTATTAAGCCTTAAATAGCTATTAATATATTAAGGTTAAGCTAGAAAAGGAATAAACTAATATTAGAAGGAAGTTAGATAATTTAAAATAAAAGGTCTAATAACCTAAAAATAAAAATTCTAGTAAAAATTAAATAATATTTATAAGTTATTAAAAGTATATTACTTAAGCCTAAAAGGATATAAAGGTTATAATTAGATAATATCACTATATTTTAAAAGCGTCATTTGGCTGGTGACGACAAATGGCTGATTACCCCAAGGAGCGAAAGCGACTTGGGGGGCCCCGGTTAGGGACAGGCCCAAACCCACAGGCCCACAGGCCCAATTGCTCCCGCAAGACCCTGCCAAGATTTCGGGCTGAGGGTTCATATGTGCAACCACTTCACATCGGCGACTATGGGTTATGACACGAATTATATGAGGCTGAATTGAAGCGCTGTATATATATACGTTGTAGCCTTTTGATTGGTAAGAGACGGACGTTATGCGTAAAAGAAATGTAAGTGAACATGTTCTACCCCATACAAAAGACTGCCAAGCAATGGGCCTGTGGGCCTGTGGGTTTGGGCCTGTCCCTAGCCAAGTTGACAATGTTGGACGCATGATATGCAAAACTGGTCGGTCATGGAAGCGCGAGTATGTGGGCACGGTTGGGGAAACTTTCTTAAGTAGATGGAAAATGCTGCGTCTATCCCGTCACGTGCTCGTCAAATAGTCCCAGTCGGTCTCAGGCTTAGTAGGCCGCCGCTGTACTTTACGTTGAGGTGGCTGGGAGCGGCTTCGTGCCGCTTGCGGAGGTCGTACACTAAGTACAGTCCAAGGCTTGGCTGTCCCTCGGTCGTAGTTTCGTACTCTTACCGTGAGGAAGTTTCTGCCTTCCTCGTCCCTCTCCACTCCGCTACAAAGGTCAGGTCGACGAATGCGCCCCATTGCTTGGTTCAATGGTCAGAAGGTTGTCGGGCTCCGCCGAGGATACCGACAACAACGATCTTGTCGAAGCTGAGCCTCCCCCCTACACGAACAGCGGCCATGGAAAGAAGAGGAGCTTCACCTCTGCCAAATTTGACGCGACTCGCCATTCGGATACGCTGGACAGGAGAAAGGTCGAACGAGGATTTGGGCTTACTTCTCTGTCTTCCAATGGACCACTGCCTGCGCCCCACTCCAAGACGCAGCCTCTGCTCCCTTCTGACCACGAGGTCGACAAGATGTCAGAACCTCGAAATTGGCGGCTTTCACGGGCTCGGAGTGCCTGGTCGTGCTCATTGCTGAGCGCCGGTATCACTATTTCGGCTATGGTTCTACTCCTCTCCATCGTCCATGCCTTCCTTACTCGACAGCTCGATTCGAAGGGATGCGACATGTGCTGGTCTAGACCTATCTACTTCAAATTCTCCGACTTTGATACGGAGCATACGCGCTTTGCTAGCAAATACCACCTTTATCTGCATAGGGAAGGAGGGTTTGACGAAGACCCACAAGTGAGAGACTGAATCGCTTCTGCAAGCGCGATCATACGCTGACTTTTAAGTAGGTCAAGGGTGTTCCAATTCTGTTCATACCAGGCAATGCCGGGAGCTATAAACAGACAAGATGTCTGGCTTTCGAGGCCGCCCAATATTACCATAACAGCATACAACAGGATCCCGATGCATTGAAACGGGGTATGACAAGTCTGGATTTTTTCGCTATCGACTTTAACGAAGATTTTACCGCCTTCCATGGCCAAACAGTACTAGACCAAGCAGAATACTTGAACGACGCTGTCGCATACATCCTCTCCCTCTATCACGACCCGCGGAGATCGCAAAGGGACCCTGGACTGCCGGACCCCAGCTCCGTCATTCTGGTAGGCCATTCGATGGGCGGCGTTGTTGCTCGAACAATGCTCACCATGCCAAATTATCAATCGAACTCAGTCAACACCATTGTCACAGTGTCTGCGCCTCATGCGAGACCACCAGTCTCTTTCGATGCAGAGTCTGTACGTACTTACAAGCAGATCAATGATTATTGGAGGCAGGCCTACACACAAACGTGGGCCAACGACAACCCTTTGTGGCACGTAACATTAATATCGATCGCTGGTGGGGGTCTGGATACCGTCATTCCCTCGGATTTTGCAAGTCTTGAATCGCTTGTACCAAACACTCACGGCTTCACTGTCTTTACCTCCGCTATTCCCAATGTGTGGACTGGTTGTGACCACATACAAACCACATGGTGTGTCCAACTGATGAAAGCGATTGTAAAGTCGCTTTTCGAGACTTTGGATGTACACCGGCCTTCGCAGACGAAGCCAAGGGCGGAACGGATGCGCATATTCAAGAGATGGTATCTGACTGGATTAGAGGATGTTGCGGAGAAAACCTTGAAGCAGAAAGAGCCATCTACATTGCTGGCATTGGAGGATGCATCAAATTCTGTGTTGGCTCTGGGCGAGCGAGTGGTGATGAGGGATTTCGGACAAACGAAGAAACCAAAGACCTATCTCCTCCCAATCCCTCTGCAGAGCAGGCCAGGAACGCAAACTTTTACTCTGCTGTCAGATTTGCGTCTCGAAAGCCCCGAGACCCCTGGCCCTATTGAAGTTTTATTCTGTAGCATCTTTCCCTTGCAGCCTGGACAAGCGTCTACATTGTTTTCAATGAACATGGATATGACCGAAGACACGTCAGGATCGACGAGATTGGCCTGTAAAACCATGGCCTCAGATGTCATTCAGCTACCAGCGTCTACGAAGACGTCCTCATTTCCGTTTGACAAGGCTCAGCCATTTTCCTACCTTCAATACCGACTGGAAGACCTTACGGACCACCAGTTCGTTGCCATAATTGACAAAGCTACAGAATCGACTCAGGGATGGGCCATCGCCGAATTCAGTGGCCTTGCTGATTCCGTCATACAGACAAGTACAGGTCTTAACAGGCTGTTGACTTTCGGCATGCACCTCAAGTTACCGGCAGGGAGGCCCTTGGTAATGGAGCTAAGGATTCCTGCATTGCACTCGAGCCTCTTAGCATTCGGTCTAAGTCTTGGAAAGCAAGCCTGCGGTGATGACGCAGAGCTGTTTGCTCCACTATTGCGGCAACATCTATCCGAGCCCCATGAGTCCAAGTATTTTGTGAACGTTAAGGATGCAAATATCAGCCTACATGGCGTGGCGCCCTTCATGCCGCCACCGTTACGGGCTCATGCTGCTGACAATGGCGTTTCATTGCAATTCTGGTCTGACCCCACATGCAATTCTTCGATTGACGTCTCCATTAAGGTCGACGTTTCTGGAAGTATGGGGAAACTGGTGATGCGCTACAGGGTCGTGTTCGCAGCATTTCCGCTCGTCATCGTCGCTTTAGTCCTGCGAAAACAATTCAAGATCTACAACGAAAGTGGTAAGTGCGACGGTTCCGAATCGAGAGAGCCTGAGGCTGATGAAAAGCAGGCATCTTCATCACGTTCTCGGAGTCGTTAGACCTCTGCCTGAGGTCCTCGCTGCCTATAGCAGTACTAGCTCTGACTGTCCTGGCCATCTCGTTGACGATCTCAAGCGCTACGCCTTCAAAATCTGCGTCCAAGGGCTTGTTCGGCTGGGGTGGGAATGCAACAGAATCTGCCATCGATTTCACCAAGAATGATCTCCTGCTTGGCTCACAAGACCCAATCTTCTGGTTTCTCGTTCCACTCTTCGGCCTTATCAGTGTTGGGATTTGTGTTGGGATTAACTATGCAGCACTTGGATTGACAAACCTCTTCTACCTCCCATACCACTATTTGACTGCTAGACCGGCATGGGTGAGGGTGGAAGATGTCAGGTACGTCTCATCTGACCTGGCATTTCGGGATGCTAACAGTCACAGTGGCAGATCCGCTGCCCCAGGTTTCGCCGCCAGCTCGCCCAGAAGGCGAATAATCACCACTTGTATACTACTCTTTCTGGTATCGACCTTCATTCCATATCAATTTGCATACTTAGACGCTGTACTTGTACAGCTATCGACATGCACGCGGGCGTTGCATTTGGTTCGCGAAAGTGTAAGTCCTTCCTGTTCTACATCGTGACCACGACCTAACAGGAACCAGCGATCTGGGGCTCACTATAATTTCTACAACTACACGCACTCCATCCTAGTATTGATGATATGGATTCTCCCCATCAACCTCCCCGTCCTCCTCGTCTGGGCCCACAACCTCGTCGTCCATTGGCTTACCCCGTTCTCCTCACACCATAATGTATTATCGATAATGCCATACCTCATCCTCGTCGAAACCCTGACCTGCGGAAAGATGATCACGCGCGTCACGTCCAAGGCACGATACATTACCGACACCTTTTTCTTTATCCTCGCCGTTTACGCTGCCGTCTACGGCGTCACTTACGCCTATGCATTACACCATCTCGTCAACTTTGTCTGTGCATGGTTGGTTGCGGTTCATTTCTCTAGCAGTGAAGTATCGCTACAGGGACTGAGCCAGATCCTTGAAGGTGGAGGTGGGGATGATGTAGATGATAGAGGGGCGAAGAAGAGACCGTGACCTTGCTGGCAGAGGTGTCTCTTTCCCTGTCTTGCGTTGCCTTCGCGTCGATTGGTTGAGCCACGTAATAGTTCGCTTCGTTGTATATACGTTCGGAACGAGTGCATGCGAGTTCTATAGACGATGAGATTGGAACTGTATCGTTTCTATAACAGATACATAATGTCAGTCTTCGCATTAAAGGTTAGGGAACGCTCTCAATAAAGTTCGGGCTTGGACTAAGATCTATCACCCTCATGGTATTTCCAAGCCCTCACGTGGGCTACCTCTGCCAGTCTATGTTCAACGCCTACCACCATGCAACTAAGGGCATAGCATCCACGATCAAAGCAATGGCACGAGATACCTTGATCCATCTAGGGTTGGCACATCCCATCATGCAGAAAAGTTGCAATTGTGATTTGCAAAAGGGGTAAAATAGATATCTGCACTCAGGGTATCCTGCTCATATGCATTTAATCCCGACATAGTGGGTCGTCGAACCATCCGGATCTTGGACCCCTTTCCCATGAATGCATCTTTCCAGGCGTAAGAAGCCTTGTCACCTGTCTCCACTGCTGTTGCCGCCCCTGAGGTTCCGGAACCAAGCTGAAACGCCCTGCCCACTGCTACTCCCCTCGCCACCGTCCCCACTACTTCGATCTCTAGCACTCGATCTCCGCCTATGGCTGTGCTCGTTCCGGTTCTGTTGGGGCGAAGGTGGCGAAGACCAATTGGAGGAATGCTCTTGCTGCTGGTCAGAAGGGACCACATAATTTTGTGGCTCCGGGTAGTTACTGAAACCTCCGGGCATGTATGGTTGTCGCATGCCTGGTTGTAACAAAGCAGTAGGGATTGGCGTCTGGTGACCCCGCGGTAAGGGTGGAGGGGGGCCTCGGTCCAATGGTGGATAGTTGTTTAGGTCGTTCCGTGGTGCCTGATCTGGCGAGCGTGGTGTATCGGCATTCGCGGGAGCGTTTTTTGGCATTATTCCTTGTCGGCAGTGAGGGCAAGTGTCATGCTCTTTGAGCCAAGCGCCCACACAATCGCCGTGGAACCAATGTTTGCATGGTAAGATCGTGACTTCGTCGCCGATTTCCACGGCGTCCATGCATACTGAGCATTCAGCTCTGCCATTTTCACCCAACATGCTCTCGTTAGCTTTCTGCTTAGGTAAGGATGCGATAGCGGCAGCAGAAGCGGGCCCAGGAGCGCGGTGGGCGCCAGTCTGGTCCATCAGCTGGGTGACTATACGATCGAGAGCTTCTTCGGTGTACACGGCGTCACCGTGGGCGCCATTACCCATCAATGAGGAGAGGAAGGTATGCATGCCGTTCGGTTGGCCACCTGCTTGGTGCATCATGCCGGCTTGCATTGACTGAAGGAGCGTCGCGAGAACACTGTGCGCATCTGTAATGTCAGCCATAGACGCTTCAAGCCCAGGGAAGGGAAGCACGTACGCGGGAAGGTTGTTCCCGTCACGGTCCCCTGGTAAGGGACCGGCCCCTTCATTGGGGGGCCATCTCCCTGTGGCTGTGAATACATCCCTCCCACCATGCGCATCGCTGGGAGTAAAAGCACCATGATGATGGTGCACGTGGTGGTGGTGATGATCTGGGAAAGGGTTCTGTGAAGCGAATTCGGAGCGGTGAATTTGGTTGCTGTTTTGCCTTTGTGGGGGGCTTCTTGCTTGACCTTCCCGGAGAGACGCGGGGGCCCGGCCTTGTGCGTTTGCTGCACCTTGAAATATGAGCGAAGAAATGTTCTGAAAGAGGGGCGTAAGGCCGTCGTTGGCACTCTGACCCGGCCTCGGACCCATACCACCCGGTGAGATTGAGCGAAATGAGGTGCGGGTGAAGTGGACTCCTGGTGCAGGGTTCCATTCTACGTGCTCAATGTCACCTTCGTCTGGGTCTCGTGGATCCCCTCGCCAAGGGTTATGATGGTGTAGAGGATGTCGAGGAAGACTTTCATTGCTCCGACTATTGATTGCATCATTGCTGTCATCATCATCGTTATCGCTGATCGCCATGTGATTGTCTCGTGGATCTTGACGCCCGTCAATCTGTGACGATATGATCAGTATAGATTCGGAAGGGGCCTCATTGCGATTGAGCTCTGGAATGACTGTACCACTCCTGTGCATGCTGGACGAAACAAGTGGACTCACAATCTCAACGACATCAGAACGACATTGTGGGCATTCGAGGCCATGCCGCTCTCTAAGCCACTCATTCTCGCAGGCATGACAGAAGACAAGCTCCCTCTCTCCCGTTCCCTGGGCTGACATGGTGTGTTAGGTATGCGGAAGGTGGCGTGCTGTATCGAAGGGGCCAAACCGCTTGGGAAAACGCCAGTGTTGTTGGTATTCGGATATTCGTAGAAGGTGAGATTCTGTGAGGGACGGGGTGGCTCCTCCGATAAGGCGACTATGTAGATACTTGTGGCGTTTTCGACAAAGGATGCTCCGGCGTAGCGTGGTCTTACAGTAATGAAAATGGTGTCGCGGAGAAGGAATGGTGAAAGGCTCGCGTCGTCAAAGTTGGCCTGATAAGTGAATACTACTAGCAGTTAGTGATATGACGATGAGTGAAAGCTTGATTCATATGCTCCGCACGCTGCTGCCTTCGTCATTGAGGTCAGGAAGCTTACGCGCCTCAGCGGAGACTAAAATTGAACAGTTTCACTTTCCGGGATCTGGGCAGTTGGACCCCTGTCCAGTGTTCTGAAACCGGTTGCCCTTGTCACCTCGTGGTTGTGGAAGCAATAGAACAAGAGTGTAACCTAATCAAGTCAAGACTGGATTTCGCACATGCATGGCTGCTTCTCGATACCACTTTCGTAGCACTATGTGATTGGTCTTGTCTGACGCGAAGGAAGAATGCTCTACTATAGTAGTAATTTTCAAAGATCAAGCTGGGCAGCAATCAGTGTCCCGATCCCATGCCTTCCTCCACCTTCTCCCGCTTTCCATCGCCATAGCGGTCACCAGGCACCACGCACGAGACAGTCTGATAAATTGACCGTACAACATTGCATATCCAGGTACTGATCGAGGTCACCGTCGCAACGGACAAGAGCGCTCGAGTCGCTGATGATCTCTCTCTTATCTGTTCGCTAGGACATACAACAACAGAGCGTTCAGACAAAGTGGTAGTGGACAGAGTGACAAGCCCGAGATACTGAAGGATCTCGAAGCTGGTATACTTCAGCTTGGCACGAAGTTCTGGATGCAATCTGACAATGTATCCAAAGCGATACCCCATGATGGCTGAAGCTCTGCCTTGAGGAGCTGCAATGTTCGATATTCTTCCGAATCTTACATCCAGAGATCCGCGATTCCTGATGACTAGCTTGTGCTGTAGGTACCACAGTATTCCCAGGACGCCGCACCGTCATCCTACAATAGCATCATACCAGGGATAATTCCTACCTTCTCCTTGCCCCCCTGAATATCATGGCCCCCACCCCTGCTGCGGCTATGGCCAAGCCGCTGACTATTGCAACGCCAACTAACCCCTCTTTTGCAACTTTGTCATCAATCAGGCCCCTCAAGCTCCCTGCCTGCAAATTGGCTGGTTCATGATCCAAGAGAAGGTCGTTGTATCTGCGAGCTTCCGCATAGTTCCCGAGTTTGTAGTTCCCCAGTGCAAGGTAATAGAGGCATTCTCGTCTCCGCTCAGGTGCGTTGCGGAAAATCTCTGACAGTAGCCGAACGCCCTCCTGTTGCTCATTCCTCGCCGAAGACTTGATCAACCCCTAAAGTTGATCAGGAAAAAACATCAACATCCCTTGATCTCGAGACGTACCCATGCAAAGTTGAATTTCGTCTGTACACCAACGTAAGGCCCTTCCTTGTCGTACTGGGCACGCAGTACTTGAAGCTCGTCCGGCTTGAGCGGGCTATGAATGGACATGGTAAGCATCCCAGCACACCTTATTCTTTTGTGGACTTAGCGACCAACCTATCAGCATCTGCTGCGTCTGGTTGTTGCCATGTTAGTCAGGTTACAATTGCTGAGGCGGAAGAAGCGTTTGGAGCAAAGGGACAACAAACAGGACTTACACGGTAGGTTCGAGCCCATTTCAAAAAGACAGCTTGTTCGCAGGATGTAGATTACTTTGCGTATGAAGTGAATGAAAGAAGGCTGTAGGCGACCCTGGATGGAAGCGTTCGGGAGTCGCATGCGACTACTAGCCTTCTCCTTGTGGGGCCGTGTGGCGTACGCCGCTAAAAGCGGGAGTTGGCCGCTACGATGATTCAATGTTTACATTCGGAAGATCGATAGCTCTACTACTCATTATTGTAACAATCGAAAACGACGCCACCCAAGCGTTGATAGCGCTCTTTCGGACTGTACCACGGCCAGATCTGATCTTTTAGCCAGTGCCTGCGCCCTATTTACTCCCGCATATCTTCACCATGCTGTTCGACGAAGACCCAGCCATGGTATGATTTCTGGAATGTTGGCGTGCTCAAGGGCAGGCGTGCTAAGTACAATTTTAGCTTGTCCAAAGCACCATGGCCAACTTTCATATCGACACAGATAAAGTTGCTATTGGGCGCATTAACGAGTCACTCTCCACCCTTCAACAGGCTCGAGATCTGCGCATTAGAGAAGCCGAAAGTGCTCTGAAGAGTTGGTCGCCGTCCAAGACCCTGGCATACTGCGATACTGATCATTTGCTCTTAGAGCTTTCACGTAAGTTTGCGACACTGTCACAACAACACAACGAAATCGTCTCCGCCCAGAACAGCGTCGATCATGCGTCGCAGATAGTCGAGCTTGACACACAAAAGTTCCGCATAGCCAAGTCTGCTTCGGATCTGGAGATTGAAGGCGAGAGGTTAGAGCAGGAATTGGGGAGTCTCAAGAGTAGGATGCATGAATTGGACGTCCAAGGAGTGGAAGGAGATGAAGCCGCCAGGAAGAAAAGGGAAATTGATGATCCTACAATGTTAGTACATCCCATGAGGCATTTATCGAAGCAAGCCTGTTACTGACAGCTTGCGCTGTCAGCCTTAAGCTTAAGGTCTACCGATCGCTTGGCATAGAGGTCGAAGCAGACGGCGCGGGGAATCATAACAAAGTGGTGATTAGGAATCATCAGAAGGGTGACGTCCATGTTGTTGACATCGACCCAAAGTTCTCGAGGTTCTTCTATTCGAATTATTTCTGGCAGACGATGTAATAGAAGATTCAGGGACTTGTGATGTGGGTTTTAAAGTAGAGCGAATCCTGGGGACAGCGTTTATCAGGTCATGAGCGACCTCAGCGGCCAAGCCTCGCTGAACGGCAGATAGATCATTGAGACACAGGGGACTTATCAGTATCCCACACATGAATCTCCCTATTAGTCTCGACATGTTACAAGTAATGTTTTTGGAGCTTCGATGTGACACAAAATTCCCACTTGAACGTTGCTAAACACTCATGTGAAATTGTTCAATACACATCAGAAATCAATGAATCCTTTGATAACAAGATTGCAGCTGGGATATCGAGAGGACTAAGAGAGAGTGCCAAAATGCGAAGCAGATGCACAGGGGCTGCCGACCAATGGTCCACGATTGCGGCCCTTCCTTGGCGGCAGCCTCGCAACATCCCAACCCGCGAAAAGCCCACCCCTTTGGCAACATCATGCCTCGACATAGGCCCCCAACGTCTGGGTACGCTCGTATAGCTCAAGCAGATGAGGAGAATGCTTACCAAGAAGACGATTCTGACGAAGACGATGCCTTTCGAGTCCCTCGAACACTTTCCACCCCTTCAGCACCTCGCTATGCCCCCATTCAACCGCAGCCTCATGGATCAATGCATGCATACTCTGGCGATGATTCTCCCCACCAAAAACGTCCAAGTCCAGGAAGACGGCGGGTGCGGAGGAATTCATCGGGCGTCGATATTAAAGCGATTAATGCTAGGCTGGAGAAATGGGCAGAAGAAATAGCATCCAAGTTCAAAATTACCAGAGTGAAGGGCAAGACGCAAGAGGAAGAACAATTGGAGATCAAACATTCCGTCTTCCAAGCGCCAGATGGCTTCCGACCCTCGAGTGTTGAAACCCTGGCATCCGATGTTACCGAAACCCAGGGGGACAGAATGACAAAGATGGGATTTGACGATGTCGTGGAAAGTGTTAAGGTTGCCATAGAACTCGGTGTACATCCAAAGATGATCTCGCAGGGCAGCTCGGGGAGCTATTTCGCCCGAAACAGTGACGGCAAAGTCGTTGGAGTGTTCAAGCCCAAGGACGAGGAACCATACGCTTCCAGAAATCCTAAATGGACCAAGTGGATACACAGAAATCTGTTCCCCTGCTTTTTTGGCCGAGCGTGCCTTATACCTAACCTTTCTTACGTTTCGGAAGCAGCTGCATACGTTCTTGACAGCAGACTACGTACCAATTTAGTGCCCTACACGGATATTGTATATCTCTCGTCTAAATCTTTTCACTACGACTTCTGGGAGAGATCGGCATACTACAGAAGAAGAAAGCCATTACCTGCCAAAGTTGGAAGCCTACAAGTCTTCTTGAAAGGGTTCAAGGATGCGAATCTGTTTCTGCGAGATCATCCTTGGCCAGATCAGGTCAATTCTGGCTTCAGGCCTGATGATGCACCGAGATGGAGAAGAAGGCCTTGGACAGAGACCTGCCGGCCCAGTAGTGCTACTGCGGAGGATGAAGAAGAAGTTCGCAATGAGGTACGATCAATGAATGGGGAAGAGCATACCCAGGGCCAAGATAAGAGATTTGTTTGGACAGACGCTATCAAGCAATCGTTCCGGGAGGAGCTAGAGAAGCTGGTTATACTAGATTACATCATGAGGAACACCGACAGAGGCTTGGACAATTGGATGGTCAGAGTGGACGAAGAGAATCAGCAGGTTTCCATTGTGTCAGAATCTTCAAGGATGAATGGCAATACTGAGGGGAGGCCAATTTCAATGATGGATGAGGATAGCGAGGGCACGAGGGAGCCCAGTGTTTCGCCTTACAAACGACAAGAGGCGATGTCAGCAGCTAGTAGGGGGGGAGCGCCTCCGGGTTCAAACTCCAGTAAAGGTGCTTCGATCTCAATCGGGGCCATCGACAACAGCTTGTCGTGGCCCTGGAAGCATCCTGACGCTGTAAGACCTGGTCATTCCAGTGTATATATACACGCTAACGAATTTTTAGTGGCGCAGTTTTCCCTTTGGGTGGCTCTTTCTCCCTGTCTCACTCATCGGACAGCCTTTCTCCCAGAAGACTCGGGATCATTTCCTTCCGTTACTAACGTCTACTAAATGGTGGACCGACACTCAATTAGCTCTACGGAGGGTTTTTAGCCAAGACTCGGACTTCAAGGAGAAAATGTTTGCAAGACAAATAGCAGTCATGAAGGGTCAAGCCTGGAACGTTGTCGAGACTCTGAAGACGACGGACCACGGCCCTCTCGAGCTAACTCGGCGAACGCGTGTATGTGTATGGGATGATCTAGTTGACATTCCTGTGGCGGTTCCCATGCGAGTTCCTTCTGCCGAAGTCCGACGAAGAAGGGACAAAGACATACGACGAAGCTTAGAGGAAGAGGAAATGGACATCAGTGCTGTTCATGCCTCTGCTCCCGCGCCGCAGCATGATCTCCTTGGTCTGTCATCGCAGACTACGGACCTACCGAACCCAAATCGATTCGATCTGTCACACAATAATAGCACTTCCGACCTTGGACAATTTGGCGGGATAGAAACACTTGCTACCATCCATGGTCCCGTTTTTGACCAGCAAACCGAGCTCGACGAGGCTAAAGTAATGCATGCCAACAATTTTAGACCTAGTGCCACAAGATCAAAGACTCGACTTAGCTTTGAAAGGCACAGGAAGAATCCTAGCTCAAGCAGTCAAAGGCGGCGCTACTCGTACTCGGCGAGGTATGGCAGTGGCGGTTTCTTGGGTGATGGCGATGACTTGGAAGGGGACTTGGGGTATTCTGCTGCTGAAGGGATGGAAGGCAGCCAACGAAAAGTCATCGTTGAACGGTTAGAGACCGTGAAAAGCAAGAATCCTGTCTTCACTTGGTGTTAATTCATGGAATTACGAAGGGATATATGCAGGCATGTACATGGTATCGAGGCATCACTTACGGCGCAGCGTCTGGCAAGGCATGGAGAAGGCATGAAGCGTTGTCCGTTGTAGTACCGCTAGATGCACTTTGGTGTGCGGAACGTTTGACCGTTGGATCTAGAACCATCCATTTCTGATACCGAATTCGTTGTATTTCCCTATGAGGCTCATGCTAGGTCCCGTAGCGCGAACGCAGAACACGTCTTACCCGCTCCAGATTCGGTAAGTCTCTTATCGTGTCTACATTCGAAGACAACGATCAAGCTCACTTTCAAACTACCTATCGACCTCACATGATTTCTACTCACTGTACTTACGATGTCACCGGCTAGCCCTACCCGTCCCTCAACCTCAACTTCCACACATCCCTCACCTCCTACATCCACCCCTCATCCACACTACCACAATGGAGGGTAACCAGGCCTCGAGGACAGCACCAAATGCCATGGCTTCGTCTACAGGAGCAAATGGCTATCCAGTGTCACCCGCAATGCTGATAGACCCCAAAGCCATGAAGAAGCATTTGACCGATGGTATTTCTTTCTCCTCTCACTTTGAGTCATTGCCTGGTATTGTCCGCCAGAGTAGCGAGCCACTCCAACCCTTTCCCTGTTCAAAAACTCCCAACATCGTTAATCGTTTGTTGCGAGTCTCAAAAGATGACGCTTACGGATTCTCTATGAGCAAAGGTAAGAAGCTTGCGAGTGGGCAACAGGTGGGGTCAATGACCTCGAGCCAGTCTGAGGCACGAAGACTCCTAGATCCGAAAGGTTTCGACAAGCTCAGTCGTCAGCGAGACGAGCAGAAACCTGCTGTCGAGTCATCATTAAGCTCTCATCACCAATCAGCAAATGGACCGTCCCACCCTGTCAAAGACAACGTCTACCAGCATGGATTTGATGGTTACGAAGGCCTCGGTATCGGTAGCCTCATCGAGCGTGTCCACAATGTTTCTCAGCGCGAAGACAGACCTCCAAAAAGGCAGAAGACCGAACCCTTCGAGGACAATGACAATGACGAGAAGGCCAATTTCGGAGGTGGGGGCAAAGGTGGGGATCTCGGAGAATATATCAAAGAGAAGAAGAAAGAGGGGATAGCAAAGTATGGCTCGATAAATTCGGTGGTTGATTTGACTGGAGGTATGTCGCCTATATCAAGCTCTACTATCTCAAGCGCTGAAACATCCATAGGTGATGACGACGAGATAGTCATCGTTAGCGATAGTCAAGAGAGAGAGGTCTGCTACGGACGGATAGGCGATACCAAAGTGCAAGCTCATCAACTTCCCACTCCTTCTGGTAAGGCGATGTACCTAAGCAAAGGGCAATGGCCAGCAATGAAGCTCCTACTCCGGCGCCACCCTGGGAAGGACTACATCATTCGCGTTATTGATCCGATGGGAAAGGACGTTGGAAACGTGGACATCAGGACTTCCCAGGCACTCTCCAAGATTATGGACTCGAGAAACCCCAAATTTCGAACTCAAGCCAGGTTGAACGCTCGAGTCCGTAAGAATGGCGACTACCCAAGCAAAGAGTGCTCCGAGTATTTTGATATGACAATCAATCTTTACGGGCCACGGAACAAAGCTGCGGTCATGGGGAGATTCCTCAGCCAGAAGAACATATGGCTCCGGCAACCTTTCATGGTCGACACTGGGATTGAGATATTCAATCCTCATCAGCCAACCATTACGCCCCCCAAAACAGCCAACGGCGTTGGTGCGCATTCATCATCTGCCACAGGGCCGGGGACAGGGTACGTTTCTCGTACGAATGAGGAAATTACTCGTGAGGTTACTGGATTATTTGACTCCCTTCAGCAGACAGAGCATTTGCCAGAAATGGATCCTGATCCTCGCGTCATCACCCAGCTCCTTAGCTATCAGAAGCAAGGCCTCTATTTCATGACTAAGAAGGAGAAAGAACGCGTTTTCAGTGATTCTGAGGACGAAAACAACTCACTCTGGCGCTTGAACACTTATGAAAATGGGCGTCGCACATACTACAACGTCATCACTGGCCAAGAAGAGCGTACCAAGCCGCCAGAAGTCCTCGGAGGTATCCTCGCAGACATGATGGGACTCGGTAAGACTCTGAGTATACTTTCTCTTATTGTTGGAGGCCTAGATGAAGCCCAGAAATGGGGTGAGCGACCTGCCCCAGATATGGACGGTGAAAAGCCCCTGATCCGCAATTCAAAGACCACACTACTTGTGTCCCCACTGAGTACTGTCGCAAATTGGGAAGAGCAGATTGCGACACACATAAAAAATGGCACCCTCACGTATTATATCTACCACGGTGCAAACCGTATTTCGGATTTGAACGAGCTAGCAAAGTACGACATCGTCATCACAACTTATAGTATTGTGTCTAGTGAATTCACTGGTCGCGGCAAGAGAAAGGATATCAATCCACTTCTCCAGACCAATTTTTTCCGTATCGTCCTTGACGAAGCCCACATGATACGAGAGCAATCAACCCGTCAGTCTCAAGCCATCTGTACACTGTCTGCTCAACGGAGATGGGCCGTAACCGGAACGCCTGTTCAGAATAAGCTCGATGACTTAGGAGCGTTGATCAAATTCCTGCGCATCAAGCCTTTCCACGAGAGAGGCGGATTCGCGCAATTCATCATGAGCCCATTCAAAAACGCAGACCCAGAGGTCATCCCGAAATTGCGGCTCCTAGTGGATAGTATCACTCTCCGACGTTTAAAAGACAGGATTGATCTCCCTAGACGCCACGACCAGATCGTTCGGCTGACCTTTAGCGAGGACGAGAAGAACCTGTACCAATGGTTCGCAACAGACTCTCAGAACAAGCTAAAGATAATCACTAGTGACCAGAAGAAGAGTCTGGGCGGAAGGACCTATGCCCATATCCTTCGAGCGATCATGCGGCTTCGCCTGATTTGTGCTCATGGTCGTGAGCTGTTGAGCGAGGATGACCTGAAGATCACCGAAGGGTTCAGCCAGGATAATGCCATCAATCTCGACGACGATGAAGACGATAATAGGGCAGCGCTCAGCCCGAAGCTTGCTTACGAGATGCTGATGCTGTTCAGAGAGACCGATTCTGACAGCTGCGCTCAATGCTCCAAGAAGGTTGAAGTTTTTGAGAATGAAGACACGGCAAATGGCAAAGACGAAGTCATTGGATGCATGTTGCCCTGTTATCAAATGCTCTGCAAAGAATGTATGGATGGTGTCAGGGCTAGTATTGAGCAAAATTCAGTCGACCATCGTTTCAAATGCCCATTCTGTGAAGTGTCACAACGGACCTCATTTTTCGATCTTACTAAGGAGGGTATTGAGGCTGCTGAGGATGCGAGAGCTGAGGCCCGACAGAACCCTCGTCAAGCGAAGATCATGGGCCGTTACGGTGGGCCTCACACCAAAGTCAAGGCTCTCCTCGACTCCCTCAGAGAATCAGAGATCGAGAGTAAGAGTCTTCCATCCGGAGAGCATCCCATCAAAAGCGTTGTCTTCTCAGGCTGGACTGCCAACCTCGACTTGATACAGATCGCTCTTGAAGACAATGGTATCAAGTATGTCCGTCTTGACGGTAAGATGAGCCGCAAGAACCGCAACGCATCACTTGAAGCTTTCCGAGACGATCCCGCAGTTTGTGTCATCCTGATATCGATCACCGCTGGCGGTTTAGGTCTTAATCTGACCACTGGATCCAAGGTCTATGTCATGGAGCCTCAGTTCAACCCTGCCGCTGAAGCCCAAGCTATTGATCGTGTTCATCGCTTGGGGCAGAAGCGAGAGGTTTTCACTTACCGTTATGTTATGGACGATAGTTTCGAAGACAAGATGCTGGATCTCCAGCGCAAGAAGCAAAGCTTAGCAGATCTCAGCATGAACCGTGGCAAGCTCGACAAGGCCGAGGCTGCGAAGCGCAAGCTGGATGAGCTAAAAAGTCTTTTCAAGTAGAGACTCATGCTTCCTCAAGCTTTGGAAGCTCTGCAGAAGCTTGTTCTTTGACAATCAGCATCATTATCGCTGTGACTTTGCCGCTGTTATGGGATAGACGCTGGATAGGCTGACTAGCATGGTTCACTAGCATTCTTACACTGTTATACGAAAGGATTGATCCCTTACGTATACGATCTTGGAATTATCCAAGCCCCGATCACGACCTCATTCTGCTTAGCACTTATTTCGCCTGCCGTCTTTAACGAATCGCTTCCGAATACTTCCCACTATATCGGGAAACTAGATCCTTTATCTACTTGCATAGCGATGGTTGGGATGGCAGAACTTCTACCTGCCTTCTTCATGGAACGAAGTTAAATTGCGATAGATTTGATACCCCACTACAGATAGCGAGCAAATTTTAACAAGGACTTCAATCTCACTTTGCGACGTGAGACGTTGCTGCCTTTCTCTGGAGATTGACTGGCTATGGTATCTTCGCTATGCGTTTCAACGTATAGGACTTTCAATGAATTCCGCTGATTGACCACGAGGGAAGAATTCTAGATAGCGACGGAATTCGTTTAGCCCAATGCTGCAAGTGTTGCAGCCAGCTGTCCCTTGTCAAACTTTACATACTTACCCCTACCTCGGTCGAGCGCCTCATACCGGTCCCAGAACCGTGCATACAGAGGCTCGACCATATTGCCAACCTCCCTGCTCAGATTGCTTCTGACCTCTCGCTCCATACTTCCACTCATTTCACGATAACGCTTGACACACTCTTCGAAGCTGCTATTGAAGAGCTTGAATTTCTCTTTGATGGCATCCTTGTCTTTGCTACTGAGGGATTTGACGACATCAGCGGAATTAACTGCGCTGCCTGATTGTGGGCGTGGGCCGCGGTTGGTGTATTGCACGTCGAAGAGGGCAGACGAGGGTTCGCGCCATGAGTCCATGTAGATGCTGGTGCCCTTTTTGCGCCAGCTCTCGAGCTTGGTTTGGGCGGTGGCGTTTGAGAGAAGGTGGTCGAGGTCTGATGAGCGGATCATTTTGTCGATCGTGGCTACTGTGTTCGATATAAAAACACCGTGAACAGCTTTTGATTTGAGCAGAATACGAGCGCGTGATTCGAAGGTGTTAAGATGGGTGTCTATGGTGTCTAGAATGTAATGCGAAAGGAGTTGATTACCGTCCGCACCAACGTCGAGTGATTTGAGAGATGGGAGGGATGTGGTAGAGTTGGTACTATGACATGCCATGGAGCCGTGAGTCCAATTGCCGTCGCCAAGAGAGGTAAGGATTGAGGAAAGGGACTTTGGGTAGTCGGACAGGCTTTGCATCAGCTTCATAGTCTGGGTGGTAAATGGCAGTGCGGAGCCATTGGCCGGAAGCACCTGCATATCGCCGATGCGCCGGCGTTGATCATCAAGGAGTTCTGGCAGCGATGCTTTCGCAGTCTCCCGAACTGGCTTCAGAGCGTCGGCAAAGGGCAACTTCACATCGCCTATGGCTAAATTGACCCGATGTGCGACATGTGTCACATATTCGATGATCTCGAAGGCCAGGAAGCAATCGGCAGTCAGGTTCTGCTTGATGTACATATTGAGCTCACGGAGAGTTTTCGCAAAATCGGCTAGGGCTTTTCGGGTGGTACTCTCGATCGCTATGCCAATATCTTCGCGAGGGAAGACCGTAGAAACATTGTGTAATTCGGCAAGAAAAAGACCTTCAATGGCGGTGGTGTATGTTCCAATCGCACTAGTCCCTTGCCGGTAAGTGTCGTCGTTATCCTTTCGCTTGGAAGTACTGATGGACGCTATGGATAGACTTTGGAGACTGCTGACGAGGTAAGGGCTACGGCATTCTGTATATATACGAACAGAAGGCGATTCGCGTTGGTGGGAAGCAGCATTACGGGCGCTTGGAGAAGAAATGTATTTGTCCATGGCTCCCAAGTATGCTGCATGCTCCTGTGGGATGACAGGGAATTGCAATTCTATCTAGCATTAGCGTAGTTTAGTAAAGACTGGGGGATGCCATGCTCACTTTTCGTGATGTAATGCAGCGGTTCTACGGGTTTGGCGTATTCAAGGAGGGTCGACCGAAACAATCCTTGTAGGGTGGTGCTACCCTCATTGAGAAGCTTTTCGAAATCTCCAATCGCTTGTTGATTGGCACGTATATTGGTCGCGGTCATTTGGCAAAGGGCACGGTTGACACGCTTGAGCGAGGCCATGTACTCTGTAAGCCCAACCTTGGCTGGGCTACAGCTACAGTCAGCATGAATGTAGAGACTTAAATATTGATATGAGAGTGACATACCCAGCTCGAATGATCCTCTCCTCCTTGCCCTTGTCTTGACCAGGCTCCAGCATCTTGTCAATTTGGGCATCGAGTCTCTCAATGTCTCGGAGCCGGTTAGCTTTAGATTGTTCAATTGTAATGCCGTCTTACTATGTATCATTATCTGGTGGTCCCGAGTATTATTGTGCACAGGGCCTATGGCGTCTCTCACGGTTCGCCCTCCGCCCTCAAGACTCGCTTGCAGAGCCTTGAGCCTTTTGCCCAGGTCGCTGTACTTGGCCGCATCTGCGAAGAGAACCTCAACTTCCGCTTTCTCCTCAGCGTGGACGGCATTCCGTGCTTTCGCCATGTCTGCTTCGGTACTTGGTGCTCGCAGTTGCGATCCGCGTGATACTCGGGAAGTCGATGATTGCGCCTTTCGAGCTCAGCCTTCTCACTGGTGAACAAGCCTAGGGGCACGTCCCTGTTATACGTTACCACGTTACCTATATGTCGTAGGCTTTGAGGAGCGCGAACGGTTATTGACGGGAGTTCCCGCCGCTAAAAGCATAACCGAGGGGACGTTTCAGCGCGTGCTCTGCCTTGGCAGGAACATCCCTTCTTCCATGCCTCCATGCCAACTATATTATGCATCGTGTCCGATGCCAATGGACCCCACGTTATGTGTTCTATACATTCGCTGGCTGTGCAGTAGCTTTTGGTTCTCTCAATCGACCCGGAGCAAGGTTACACAGCGACAGTAGCAATAAGCAGCAATGGCCCAAAACGCGTCCACTTGTCGCCAGCTCTAGCGGCAGGAAATTTGGGCATCCGGAAGAGAACGGAAAGGACAACAATTCTGTTAATGTTACATCTTCTGTAGAGAGCAAAGAGAAAGATGTTGAGGTCGATGAAGCCGAGGATAGCTCAGCATGGGCGTTATTCTCCTCTAGAGTCGCGACAGCTCGCAAGTCCATAACGTCCTTCCAATGGTCTTCTCTCGGGGACAAGATCGCCGATCAAGTCCTCCCCGAATGGGCACAAGCTCTCCCAGGTTATGTAGCGAAGCTACAGATGGAGATGGAGATGGGACCTGATTCACTGGCTTACGAAATATGGGAGGAAGCACAAGATGAAAGTCTTCATCCGAATATAGTTTCAAAAGCACGAGTACGAATCGGCAAAGACTTGTGTCCTGACGAGCTAGCGTTCATTCAGCGGAGGAAACAATACACGACTGGCGCGCTCTCGAGATATCTTGGCATCTCCGATATCGATCCTCGAGACGTACCGACGATTGCCATGTCGGGATCAGGTGGCGGCCTACGTGCGCTCGTTGCCGGGACGTCCTCGTACCTTTCGGCTCAAGAGGCTGGTTTGTTTGATATTGCGACATACACAGCCGGTGTTAGTGGCAGTTGCTGGCTTCAGACATTGTACTATTCGACTCTTTGTGGCCGTAGGCATGACAGGATCATAGAGCATCTAAAGCGGAGGACGGGAACCCACATAGCATATCCACCGGCCTTCTTGGAGCTCCTTACAAGAGCGCCAACTAACAAGTACTTACTTTCAGGGATCATCGAGAAACTCAAAGGGGATCCAAACGCAAGCTTCGGGATTGTCGATGCCTATGGTCTACTCTTGGCTGCACGACTGCTTGTACCACGCGACGAATTGAGTCTTGACTTTCGTGATCTGAGACTCTCAAACCAACGTTCGTACCTTGCTGAAGGCCAGAATCCACTTCCGATCTACGCTGCTGTAAGACACGAAATACCGGTCGAAGAGCTCAAGACCCAAAATGAGAACGCGAATGGCAAGACGGCAAACGCCGTCAAAGAGAAGGCGAAGCAAGAGGCATGGTTCCAGTGGTTCGAATTCTCACCTTATGAGTTATGGTGTGAAGAATTTGAGGCAGGAATTCCTTCCTGGAGTATTGGTCGACGCTTTTCTAAAGGTCGGAGCCTAGCCCGTGAGGACGGCTTAGGGCTTCCAGAACTAGGCACACCTTACATGCTTGGAATTTGGGGCTCGGCTTTCTGTGCTACTCTTGCGCATTACTACAAAGAGGTTAGGCCGATCATCAAAGGACTGGCCGGCTTTGGAGGCGTTGACGACTTGGTTGAGGAGAGGAATGAGGACTTGATCAAGCTTCACCCCATACATCCAGGGGCGGTGCCCAACTACGTACTCGGTCTTGAAGGTCAGCTACCATCGACTTGTCCTATAAGCATTCACAAAGACGAATACCTTGAATTGATGGATGCCGTAAGTTTTGGCTCTCCTACACATCGTGGTCATCATTATTCCCTCCCTATGGAGAAGCCTAAATGAGCAAGCCGCACCATTCAACCCCTTCTCCATCCACACATGCAAGACCGCTGGCCTAGCATCTTATAGTATGTGGATCTCCACGCTTACTACATTCTTTATCTTTCAATACCACCTCCACACCAATCTTTACACCCGCTCTTTCAATATCATCCAACATCATGATCCTCCCACTTAATCATTGTCCCGTACTATCAATGTCCTGCGTTATCGCTATATCCAAAAACAACATTCTGGCGCATCAAGCATCTTTCTGGACCTGCTGTCTTGACCTTACAATCCTGTTTTTGGTCAACAGCCA
>JAABUK010003688.1_pt1 | contig 25624 bp, 40 predicted proteins | sample 5559141 | NCBI WGS metagenome assembly JAABUK01 (sample SAMN10711869, study PRJNA513367) | rock metagenome | isolation source: Antarctica rocks | place: Antarctica: Victoria Land, Pudding Butte nord | collected 2016-01-03 | reverse complement strand
CTGCAACTCTGACTGTGGAGGTGGATGCATTCTGCTCATGGTCCATATGCAGTATAAGGATGATCTCTAGCGCCCTTGACAGCACAGGGTCCACCTCATACCGTTCTGTGGGCACGCTGAACATCATATGCAGGAAGTTCTCTGCGTAGCTCAGGTCATTGCGCGGGTACACAATAGGCTGCCCTGTATCACCAACAAGCATCAGCCACAGTGATGACACGAGACAACAAGTTGCGAGAAGAATGATCTGGTTTCAGAGACAGCTTGTCAAGGGAGTACGGCAATGTTGTCATGTGATGTGGGCAATGAACTGGTCTAGATGAACAGTGCTTTTTGCTCACTCATGCAGCAGTCATGTCACCAGGGGTTTTGCTTTGCAAATGAGACAGCAGATGCAATGAAGCTAAGTACTGTTAGGTCAGAGCTTTGCAAATGAGACAGCAGACGCAATGACGCTGACTACAGTTAGATTAGAACAATGCTTTGCCCACAGGCAAAGCACTTCATATTGTCTGCAAGCAATAACACATAAATGCGGGCATAGATCTGTTGGCCAACATTGCTGAAATGATGTCCATACCCTTGGCTGTTTTGTAAGCAATAGCGGCTAGTGTTGGCATCTTTGCTATCAGCCGCATACATGATAGCTGCCGCATGTCTGGATCACTGCAACACACTTGCATGATATCAGCAGGGACGGGTGATTTTGTCTTGCCCATGTTGTCTTTCCGTCACTCTGCAGGCTGTTAGATGAGTGTTGACAAGCATTGATGCATAGTATGCATTGATCCACGGAATGCACTTCTATAAATAAAACGTACCCGATGTCAGATGCATTGGCATAAAAGGCTGACAAAGCCCCTGTGACACCAACCATGATGGCCATGGGATGTGCATCATGACGAAATCCCTTGTAGAACTGGATGAGCTGCTCATGCACCATGGTATGCTGAGTCAAGTCTGTGATGAACTCCTGCTTTTGAGCTGCTGTAGGAAGTTCGCCATGCAAGAGAGCATAACAACTGTCTGTAAAGTCACCTTGCTCTGCCAGCTCATCAATGTTGTACCTGGCATAGACTGCAGATTAAATTGCATGCTGCTGGTCAAATGAGTTGGCAACGTGCATTTGATTGCAGTCTGAGTGGTATCCTGCTGCTCAAGTGAGCTGACAACATGCATACAAAACCAGGCTCCTAAGACTCACCCCCTGTACATGAGCACACCCTTCTTGCCATCTATATATGTTATTTTTGAGTCACAAGAGCCTGCATTGAATAACCTGTTGATCACGGGAATTGATGTGCACCTGGGCATGCAAGCTACACCTTTATATCGTCCGATGAGCCTACTGCTGCATACCTGTGCTCGTAAATCCCGGATCAAAAGTGCAAATGCCGGTCCTGAATATATAAGGAATTATTAGAACGACAGCTCAATCAAGTTCCACGTCGAATATGTAATATACAGACTCAGGCATTAATCATCGCGCAGTTTGAAACGCGTTCGTCGCTCACAGATCTACCTACGTTGGCTGTAGTTTTCGGACATCCAAAAACCTGTTGCCGGCCGCGTCCTAGCAAACGACATTACGGCTTAGCTTATTTCAGTAAAAGTGAGGCGTGCGGTAACCTAAACAGAATTCTATCTGATAAAGACAGCTCACCTTTAATAACGGAAGTTCAAGCTCCTGACCGTCTGGCAGCTTAAGCGAGACCATTCCTAAATCCTCAACATCGTGCTTCGTAGCCATGGTAACCCAACGTAGCAAATCTTCAGTTCTATCTGCCGTTGCGTCCTTCGCCGGCGTTCAGCAACGCTCACTCAGAGCTGATTGATGACCCGCTGACCTGGCTGTCTCGTAGTCAACACAGCACAGCTTGGTGAGTCACTAAACCATGCGGCTGGCTCGTCTTGTGGAGGAATCAAGATGGAATGCAGCTCCAGTTTGGTCGGTCTTCTTCTTTAGCTAGTCGCCGCCTAAGCGTAGTAGTGCAAACTGTTGCACCCCTTTAGGCTCGCGGTTTTACGGATTCGGTGGGTCGCAGCCACATTGATCCAACATGGTGAGCAATCGCTTGCTCATATACTGCACGGACATTTTACCCTGCCAAGCGTTTGCCTTCGGTTCTTTTGTCTGTTGGTGTTGTTGCTGATGGCAGACAGTGCTTGTTGTCGCTTATTGTAGGGTCGCGTCCGTACCAAGACCGTCAAGAAGGCTTCCAGGCAGATCATCGAGAAGTACTACAACAGACTCACCCTAGACTTTCACACCAACAAAAGGGTTTCAGAGGAGGTTGCAGTAATCCAGTCCAAAAGGCTTAGGAACAAGATTGCTGGCTTCACCACAGTAAGCTATAGCCTGAAATGGAGTCGTGCAAAAATGCTCAGCACAGGCATATTCTGACACTTCTCTGGGCTATGCAGCACTTGATGAAGCGAATTCAGAGAGGACCAGTGCGCGGTATCTCATTGAAGCTGCAGGTGTGCAGCAATGCTGCCAGAATGTGCATTTCAAATTGCTGTTCCTGAATACAAACAGAATACAAACAGCTGCTGCAAAGCCCATGCTGTCTTTCAGAGTCCACATGACACCTTGCTGCTTTGTCAAGCTGCTGCATACTATACTGCATGATAAGGTCTGCATATAGATGAGGCATTGACAGTTCATTGCTGTAACAAGGCGCATCAACACTTCTGCTGTGTTACATACTCAGATTATCAAAGTTGACTTCTGTGTCCACACAGGAGGAGGAGCGTGAGAGACGCATGGACTTTGTGCCTGAGGAGTCTGCTGTCAACACAGAGACTATTGAAGTACGCAAGCCATGTGCTGGATGTATTTGTGTTAACAGCTCATGCTTTGGGGCAATCACGAGTCACGACCTGAACACTGCTATGCAATGGCATTTCGCCCCCCCCCCCCCCCCCCCTGATGCATATTTCCCTCTTTTGCAGCTCTGTGCTGTGTCAGGAAAGTTGCTGCACTTTGTGCGAGATCCGTCATCCTTACAGTATCAGCTCCTAACTGAATTATCTTGTCTGCAGATTGACCAGGACACCAACGATCTATTGCGATCACTAAACATGGTCAACCTGCCCGGAGTCAAGATGGTGCCTGTAAGTTTATCTCTTGTTCTCTGTCTCATGTTCAGTGCAGCTGTGCCTTTGCACTGTGTCCCTTTCCTGTTGTCAGAGCAGGCTTGATGCGCATGCATCCTGTCAGACTCAGCTGGCCCAGCAGGAGCTTGAGCGCCCAGTTTTGCTTGTGGTCTATGCTGGTCCACTCATCATTCAACGCATTAAATGTTAAGTCAAGAACTGCACATGAACCTGGCTTCCTGCTTGACAAGTCACATGACCAGTAGACTACAATCAAAAACTCCAATCGTGACATGGCTGGGACCTGAATGGCGGGCTGCGATAGCAGCTGATGTCAGCATTTCCAAGGTTTTCCTTCTGGTGCAGATCACAGCAGCTCCTCCCATGCCAATGGGACCCCCAGGAGGCAACAGGGGCTTTGGCCAGCCTCAGTTTGGACAGCGGCAATAGGCTGTCATCTCTGTACCATGAGCAGCAACCTAGGCACATGTAACATATTGCGTGTGGAACTCCCGGGCTGTCTTACTCATGTTGTGCTTATCATGTTTCAATAGTTATCCTTTGATTTCTGGCAGCTGCATGCCGTATAGTCCATGCAGCTGCTACTGCTGTGCTGCAAATGCTATTGCAATGGAGAAGCCATACGGGTGCAGATGCTCGACATACTTAGACTATGCCACATATGAGAGGATCAGCATGGATAAGCATGCTCACTCTGCTGCTGGCTGGCCAGTGGTCGCATGTCCCATGTGGAGCTCACCATAGCTGTTGTCTGAGGCGAGTGTGTGTAGGATAGGGGGTATCGTGCTGCATGTGGCATGCTTTGCTGTTTCCAGTAATTGATGGCCACATGACTGCTGGGAACCAGATGTTACTTATGTGGCAATGCATGGCAATGAGTATCCACTTCTTAGTGGTATGAATCCGATGATCAGTTCCCGAAACTGCACTCTTCAGCAAAGCTCGGTAAACTGTCAGGATCAGTGTGTACATAGAGAGTGTCACTGCAAAATATGAGTATCCACGTTGGCAGGCGAGCATTGCATCTGTGTTTTCTGGTCTGCAAAATTCAATCATATGCGTGTTGTTTCAGAATTTCTGTCCAGGGATTTACCAAGGTCTGCACCTTGCTGCATCCTTGGGGAAATATGTACATGTCTGTATAATCTTAGCGTGGGAACATCAAATCAGAACAACATCAGGTACTCACAGGCACCTGCAACTGCCAAGGCTATGCAATTCAGTGTACCCTTGGGAACGTGTATCTGAGATCCAATCCATCAAGGAAACATCCTGATGGACCTGGTCCATTGGGACCACCCCACTGCAATGTTGCATGCTGACTGCCTTTCACTGGTGGCCTCATCACCACATTTTCTGAAACCAGTTGCTGCGCTGTCCCAATGGTGGATCACGACTTGCAATTGAGACTCACAGAAGCCATTTCAGCAAGTGATGTCCTGACATAGGGTGACCTGCCTGTTCAGTAGCAATGGCAGCCACTAGGCTGAGCTGTACAGCAAGTTCAGCTAGCGCTGTAGACAAAATGAGCAGCGCTCCTTTCAAAACATGCATGCAAAAATGTTAACACAGATCACCTGTAGGCTGAGCGATCATAGCTTTTGCCGTAGTCAAGAAACAGCTCAGTACCAGCATGTATGTCACAAGTGGTCACAAATCTCAGATCCAGACTATCTGCCCCATTCACTATCTCAACATTGACGGCGCAGCCCACAGGTGGCTCATTGATATAAGCCATGCTTACATCACAGCTTGGACCCAGGAGAGGGAGACCCAGCTTGGAAGACAGCAGCCCAGCCTGGTCAGTTGGATCAAGCCATACAAGTGATGTTGACTGAAACACATAACGCCTACTGTTTGGTGCCAAAGAGGCTTTGCGTAACATGCTGTCAGCTTTACGTGGCACACCAGGATATGCACCAATTGTCGTGCCCTTTGGAATCCACTGTACAGCGAAGACGCCTTGGCCAGCTACTTCAGATGATGCTACCTGCAAGTGGTAAACAAGGTGCGCAGGTAGCAGGCAGTGTATCTGCCTTGCTGTAAAAGGCAACTTCAGGCCACAAGAAGACCAGAAAAACGTGCCTGTACAACGGAGTGATCGCACCAACCTCGGGGTCGATTGCCATAAGCGGTGATGATCAGTGCAAACAGAGCTGCAACTAGCACCTCTGCTCCCAGCAAGGTTACCCCTGACAATGGTGCCAAACTCTGGCTAAAGGCCAAAGGGTCTGGCAGAGCTTGCACTCTGCCGGCAGATGACAACTTTGCATTCCGTACGAACGTTCCTCTGTGTCTAACCCAGTCGCTGACAGCTGCCCTGTTGTTCACTTCAGCAACTCTGGGTCTGCAAGCTGGCAGACCCTGGCAGAAGACGAGGTTGTTGGATCTTTTCCCCCCATGCACTTTGACATGCCATGATGTTGTTCCGTCCGCTCCGAGGTGCATTCCATTATATGCCCGCGCAACACTCGACTCGGTACTCGGTTTGAGGGCAAACGTAACGCCACCAATGCCAAAGTGCACTGGCACTTCATCACAAGAAGCTTTGCGCAGAAGACCTATGCAGGACCCAGCAGCGTTGGCTCAACATTCAACGGTCAGTGTTTCACTGAGTGCCGAAATCAGGTGGTTGACGTTGTGTTCACGGAGCCAGTGTACAATTGGGAGTACAACTCAAGTAAAGTCTTCGACAACCTGTGCTCCAGTCTTCCTGAGTGGAAGTCTGGTCTATGTCATGGCTGTTGGGGACATTCTGGCAGAAAATGTTTGGCAGGTGATTGGCTGATATGACTTTGTGACTGGACTTGATTTGACTTGGCATAAGTAAATTTTGCTGCATGTCAAATAGCAATACAGGTACAGGAGCGTCTGCGGAGACCTAGTTTTGTCACATGACCATGGAGACTGTACACTAGGCTGTCTGCGTGAGAATGGCGTGGCACATTCTGCCTGTGCTTGTCACGACAAGACTACTGCCAAGCTTGACCAAGTCAAGCCAGTGTCTTGTCTGGCCATGGCTGCCAAGGGAGCTGCACAAACAGACGACAGAGGGAAATCAGCCATCGAAATCCAGTGCCTATTCAGCCCTGACTGGTCAAGGCAAGCGCTGCAGACAGAAACTACATGTTTCTTGGAGCCACAAGCCAAGTCTCTCTCTCCTGTCAATACACACCACATATCACTGCCTTGCCAGAAAGCAACAGCACCTGCTACTCATGCTATCAACGCCATATGCGGCAGCCAATATGAGAGGATGACTTGTACAGACTCTGGGAGAAGCTTCAGATTGCAGCAAGGATTGGCTGACACAAAGCCAACAAGGCAGTCTCGCCAAAACACAGTTGCCAAGTGTTTGCATCATGATCTATCAACAGCACTAGACGTCCAAGCAGCCAGGCATACATATGCTCTGCGGCCTCCATTGGCTTGCCCCAAGACAAATCCGGATGCCAGGCCTTATGAGAAATGTAGACTCCCTGATGATTGCACTGCGATCTTGCAGCATGCAATATTGGCACAAAAGGGAGCCAAAAATGGCAGTGTTTCCCTGCATGCTTTGTGCAGAGCAATTGAAATTGCCTCTGTTCCAGGCTCTGCTCAGGCAAGCATCAAAGCTATGTGCGCACCACGCAAGCGTGATCTAAAAAGAAGTATTGTTCAGTGTCTAGCAGGGGCTGCAAACGAGCAAGATTGTGCACCCTCCTCAAGTAGAAAGATGAGAAAGCTTGTGCCGTAAGAGTAGATGGAAATGTGCCGAACTTTATTTGTGATTCTTTGAATGTTGGAACAGAATGCTGTCAATGGTGACTGGCATCTGGTGTTTGTACAACATGTTTGATCATTCTGTTCGTCAACGAATGCTGATTCGGGTTTTGACACGTGTGTACACAGTGTCAGTTGTCTCCCGCTTTGCACTGGCAATGGAGATTTTCGAAAACTATGAAAGCAAGGCCTCCTGCTTTGCCCTGGCAATGGAGGGACCTCTGAGAACTTTGAAAGCGGGGCCTTTGCTGGCTACGTGATTTGGGGTGACACTACTGCAGCTGTTCAGGACACTCACCGTCTGTCTTAGTGACAGTAATGCATTTGACTCTAACAGGATGCACTACCCCGCCAGATATACCCTGTAGCCAGACTGAGCTCGGATGCAAGCAGACTTTCTCTGATTGCATGTCAACCATTGTCGTTCCATACATAGAATGTATACATCACAGGGGACAGCATAGCTTTACATGCTGGCTGTGCTGAAGCTGAGAATGGGATCAAGTCAGCACAGCACGGAAGTGCAGGAATATTGGCATTGCCTGCTGGACCTCAGTCCTCCCTGCAAAAAGCATGGTCCAACTCAGCATAGCAGACAAGTGCAACTGACTGGAAGACACCAAACAATGACAGCCTCTTGAAGCATACAACCCGAATTTGCAGCATCATATTGGACAGTGACTTACATGTCAGAGTTCAAAGCGTCCTTGGCAGCCTTGTCAGCTTCCTGTAGCAGATCTGCTGGCACCTTGACAAATTGCTTCTTGCTTTCATCACAAATCCATGCCATCTCTAGCTCAAATGGCTGTTCTTCATCATGAACTGTATGTAGACTGCAGGCACAAGCAGCATTGCTGAATTCAAACCTTGTGCTGGATTTTTAGTAGTGCAATGACCTTTGTCACCCCTGAGACTAAACTGTTCAGTCTTGAGTGACATCCCTCAGCAACCCAGAAGTCACTAAACACTCAGTCAAAGCAGAGCACCAATATTCACAATCCATGATGTTGCGATAACACTATGTGCAAGCAATCAGTTCACTGGCACAAGCAGTGTTGTGCAGATTGGTGTACGTAACAAGTAATGAGCTTGTACAACTCACATCTTTGCTATCTCTTTGATGCCCTGCTTGCAGGTAAGCTCTTTGAGATCAAGCCGCTCAATGTCAGTCTTGGCCCCTTGCCTGCCCTTGCCTACTGCTGCTCCAAAGAACCTCTGCACCATTATGCGCAATGTGAACAGGCAATTAGCACCCATGAGGCACCATTTGTAGCTGTTGTGGTGGCAGGGTTGCAGCTGCTGTTAGTGATCAGGAATGACTCAAACATGGGCTTGAAACAGTGAACAATTTTTCAATATGCAATGTCATGATTGCGCTCGTCGCAGTAACGAGAACCCTGGCTGTTGTGGCATACCAGCGCAATGCCTGTTGGTTCTATGACATATAGTTGCGGTCCCTCCGTGTCATATGTTGCCAGGAGAGTGCTTGCCCCACATGGTCTGCAGGAAGTACACACCTCGTGCGAAGTGATACATGGCAGCAATTTCAGGTGCAAAACATGAAAATTGATCAGTCAACCACAGTTACAGCAGGACTTGGCAAAGCTGGAAGCTGACAGTGGCGGCAGTGTAGCTACTAGCTAGTGCTATCAACAAGCAATGGAATTGTCTGTGGCGCAGCTGGCCTACAGAGGAAACTGGATGCAATGCATTGCTGTGGCTGGTCTCACCTGACATACCAATACAAGTTGAAGATGTGTATGTAGCTGGCTATCCTGTCTGCCAATACGTGGCCTGGGATGGCATCACCATAGACACTGCAATTCGGATGCACATCAATGAATGTTACCTGAGCATCTACAGACTGATCATACTGATTTCCAGATAAACAGAGACTAACACAGCTTACTTTATATACTGTTGAGCCTCTTGTATTGCCCTGTTAACCACTTGTCTTCCATCAGCTGACAAGCCAGCCACAGCCTGTATGATGTTAGCCTCTGCTGGCATGAAGCTATCAAAGGAAGTTTTGCCGCATGCAGGGCACAAGACTTACCACTCCTGCGTGCTTGTCGATAGCATACGTTCGCTTGTCTGAACCACCGACCAGCATCTTAGAAATGATAGTCTTCTCTGCACCCTACGCAAATTTGTGTTCTTACATAAAGCTCAGCGTGTTTCACCTCACATAAAAGAGAGCAACCATGTATACCAGAACAACGCCATCCTTGCATCTCAAACCAATGACTGTCCTGCAAGCAGCATGGTGCAGTTTGAGTGCTTTGCCAAATTGGCGTGGGCAACACCTGCAGCAATTTGAGCTAGAAGCAGGACCTCACCCGCTGTTGTCTACTGCCTTCTGCGCGTAGTCTGTCTGGAACACCCTTCCGTCTGGGGAGAAAGTAGAGACTGACAGATCGTACTGCATACCACGAATACATACTAGCGTGACTTCCTGAATAACCCAGGCCTGAAAAGTCAAAACGAAAGACCGAGCGCTCACCCCGGTTCCTATGCCGGACATGACGGTCCGCCTCTCACAAGCTTTTTGGCCTGAAAACCTTTGCCTGCTAGTATGTTGATGGTTGATCAAGCAAGAAGCGCGTCTGGCGAAGCAGGGCAAGCTTGTCACAAAATAGACATGACCTTGCAGAAGATATATGCGTCAATAATAACACTATACGCGAGTCTCGATTGCTCAGCTGAACTCCTGTGCCCACAAGAACAGCAAGGGAGCCACTCGAACGCAAGCCGTACGGACATTAGTCACGACTCTTAGAGACTGCTGCCCTTGTGATTCAAAATGGCCAAGCATAACCAGGCTGCCACCAGGCCCGGGGATCACCTAGCATCAAGTGCTGTCTTGCACATAGGCGTCGGCAGTTCCTGGTTATAGCCACGGACAGCCAAATTTTCGCCCACTCTCGACGCGGAGTTCAGCGAAGCACAGTTGGTGTCAAGCTGACTCTTGTCTCAGTCATAGCAATACTTTTCGTCCTGACTGGTCATTGCAAGGCTACCCACCGTCGCCTGGGCAGTGCATGGCGCAGGGCGCTGTTGGCTGCCAGTACCGCGGAGCCTCCAGAGTGCCAAGCAGCCATAGTTACAAGCAAACTTCACCTCAACTATCTCGAAAACCAGCAAGAGTAACAGGCTGCTTGCTAAAAACTGCTCGTGGCAGGCAGCTTTGCTCCTACAGAGTTGTCCAACACTCGCACATTGGCAGCTGTCACCATCAGACAGCCAGTAGGGCTGTGCACTCCTGCCCTGGTGTCAGGTGCTTAGCACAAAACTGCAGTGACGGCACTGATGTGCCCAAACGTGATCACAATTCAGCTTCCATACCAAATCAGCCTAGTCAGGTGTGTTCCATTGTGCAGCACTTCTTGCCTGCACACCAGCTTGACCAGAGCAATAAGCAAGTTTCACAACTCTGCAGGTCCGACAGCCATTCTTGAAGGTGCCGTGGGACTGGAAGGAGGTCGCATCTGTAAGCTCATGCCTCCATAGCGTGATGCTTAGTTTGAGCGTTGTTACATCACCCGTCACTCACAGTCAATTGAGCAAGTTGTGTTTGTGCAGACCTCTATACTGTGGCTGCTGGCTTTCTGGATCCTATGCTATTGGATACTGCCATGTCTGCTGGACCTTGCTGGTTATGAGCGTGATGATTTGTCAAGACGCGGCCAAGCATTGTTGCACTTGATTCTGGATGTGGGCCAGTTAGGACTTACAATTGGCATTTTGTGGAAAAGGCTGAAGGCCTACAGGCCAAGAAGCTTGGGCTGGTTTGAGACACGGCTGCTGCCTATTCAGCAATGGCTGGGTCCCGTGCTTGTGGCTGCAGCAAGCTTCCCATTCCTGAACATTGTTGCGCAGCAAGCTCAGGTATCAGCCGTACCTGTATGCTTACAAGAGTACATGCAGTCCTGCACACTGCTGCGTGCATGCTGCATTGCTGCTAATTCATCTTGCCTGAGCAGCTTGTTGGATGCAGATCTGGTTTCCCAACGATGGTGATCTGTGGGCACAAAATTTGGAGCACTCAATACTCAACGGCGATCCGGTGTCTAACGTGCTGTATTTTGCTGTGGTCACTTTTTGTGCACCAATCTGGGAAGAGGTAGGCATCCAATCCTGTATGAACACTGTCAGTGCAACTCAGCAGTCCAAACAAGTCCAAAGGATCACATCTGTACAGAATTTGCCTGCAGTTATTAGCATGATTCTGTATAGGAGTCTTCTATGTCAAGCTTTGGTCATGACTGAGTCTAAATTTGCCACTAACAGTTGACATGCTGCAGGCCATGTTCAGAGGGTTCCTTCTGCCGTCATTGACAAAGTACATGCCGAGGGCCGCAGCTTTATTGTTGACATCTGCAGTATTTGCGATGGCACATTTCAGCTTGCAGCGTCTCATACCTTTAGTTATTCTAGGGCTTATTCTTGGTGTAGTGTATGTCAGGACACGTAACTTGATGGCACCCATAGCACTGCATAGCTTATGGAACATGTACATCTTTTGGAATTTGCTCAGAAAAGGGGCTGGGATAGTGTAGCACTGCATGAGCTTGTGGGCAGGTTAACAGACCACAACACTATGCAGGGCTTCCAGACCCCATGTACCATATCAACTATCAGGTTCAGCTTGTGTTTGGTTTATGAAGAACATTAATGTTCTTGTTTCTCTGCAACACGTTTTGTAGAGAATTGTCTGTGCTCTCGCTACATGCTCCCTCGATCAGTTGAAAGCATGCCATTGTGAATACGCTAGTTCCCAGCTCTGTTCGTAAGACATGGCCGTTTCAAATTGAGCAGGCGCTTGTCATCCAGCTCTCCTCAATGGCAAGTCTGCAATGCCATACTATATATGGTGTGATGATGATCCTGGTATGCCTTTTTATACAAAACTCTCACACCAAATGCAGACAAGCTATGTTGTCAATGAGTTGTGATCACTCTGCAACTTGTTGCCACAGACAGCAGCTTTTGCTTTTTGACACAAGCAAGACAATGGCAATTCAGGCAAACCGAATGAATTCAGGCAGTGCACAACCAATAGGTGTATGCAGACTGGTGCCACGAGCAAGTCTCAAGCTGTTGCAAGAGCAGGAGCGCTATGCTTGAGAAGCTTGAAGGAACAGCTGCAAGCATAGCTTCTGGCCAGTGTGATCAAGCTGCACGCATTGCCTAACCCAACACGCATTTGAAGCCTGTCTTTGGTAACTTGGGTTGTTCTCAACAAGCGTGGTCACAACTTCAAGGGCTGAATCCCAATCAAGGCCTGCTTGATCGTGCACGTCTTGCTCCCCTGCAGCCAGACACCAAACAGTATTCAATGAAGCCACAAACATTGATGGTAGTGCAGAAGAGCCTGTGCTGGCATCACAATGTCCGAGCCATCTTTTTGTAGATCTGCTGTGATTGCCAGGAGGTGAGTCTAAAGATAGAAGGTGAACAGCACAGAGTAAAGAGCATCCCCACCTGCAAGCTGCATTTGCTCCAGGCAATCCGACACACACTGTTTGGGTGTTGCAAAGTGTTCACCCATTGCCCATAGTATGCTGTCAAAGATATGTGTTGCTTCCACAGCTGACCAGGTTGCTTGACCACTCTCTTGGCGTGTATCACTGCTTGCATGGAGGCCCAGAGCACATACCAAGCATGCCGATGCTGCCAGCCTGTACCACATCATATTACGACACACCATGAACACATTATCAACTATCAAACTGTATAATTGGAGCAGGACAATCCATTACCTTCCACCCTGGTACTTGCAAGTCGCGCGCGCTTGATGTGCATGAACAACAAAGATGCTTTTTGTGAGATGAACTGGAAGCCAGGATGCCAGTCACAAGGTACAAGACACTGCGCTTGCATGCAGTTGTAACTCACCCAGGATCCATGTGGACCTCTGCTGCAGCCAGCTGGTGATGACCTGCCATCCAAGCAGTGAGAGCTAGGACTGCAGGCTTGACCATCATGACAACCTCAGGATCAAGGGGCTGGCTGAGGTGGGATGCTGGCCTGAGGACCAGCCAGACATCAAGTCAGTTGTCAGTCACAAATGCATGTCAAGGTCTGGTAATCATCGCTTGTATGCATGTTGGTGAATCTTGTTGGTGTGACGACACTCCCATACAATTTGGTACATTACATTAAGCTTGCTGACAATCAGATGTTGACTGCATGCCATGTTCTGCTGTTGCTCTTCAGCAGTGCAAGGCCAGCGGGCTTCATGCATTGTAGCAACACCCACTAAGTGCTGCAGCTTGTAGGCATGTCAAAGGAGATACACAGCAAGCAAAATGCTGCAGTGTAACTGTAGCATCAGGTATTACTCACTCCTGAGCAATGATGGCCTGTAACAGAGCTGTGGCAGCAGCCAGCTCAGCTTCTGCACCAGGTTCCAGATCATTCTCACCCCCCAGCTGAGCTTGTGTGGCCTCTCCAGCAAGGACAGCTGCTTTGCAAATATACTGCACCACAGCAGTCACAACCTGCACAAGAATAGAGCTGTTTGTGATTGTCTGTGTGTGCTGTATTTGTGAGATCTAGCCAACAGTATTTGGGGCATCACTTGCTGGCCGACCCAAAGTTCTCACGGCTTGCAATTGAGAATTAACCTCAGAAGGCACATCCATGATCTGGACAAAAGAGAGTGCAGATGTGTAAGATGGTTGCTGAAGGAACCACTGCTAGCAATACACAGCCTCTGCTTGGGTCCATAAGAAGTAGCCAAATGATGTAGGGCACAACGAATCCTACTTTCTGGTGGCCGAGTGATATCCTGTTATACGGAATGAATGCCATCATGTGTGGCAGCTGAAGTTGCACTGTTTGTGCTGCGCCAGTACATGAGATCCTTTTGCTGCAAAAGAGAGACTTCACTTGCAAAATGCTAAAGTCAGGCATGGAACAAATGTCTCAACAATTGAGTGCATCACTCGCCTCAGGCTGCAGCAGAGCTTGTTGCCAGCTTCTGTGAGTGCCAGGCTCAGCCAGCTCCAGGCTATCGGCATCAGGCTGGCTGCACAACAACAGCCCTGGCAGCAGGAAGGGCAGCGCCGCACCGCCCTGGCATTGCACCAGCCAACCCAGCAGGGTTTGCAGTCTTGTTGCATGGGCGTTTGGCACCTCAGCCATGAACCTGCATTGCACATTGTTTCTCCACACTTCACAAGCTAGTGTTGACACTGCTACAGATGTATCAGGTCCAATCAACATGAGATGACATCTGACTAGGGAAGAACGGAGTTAGGTCAGGATGAAGAGCAGCTGCTTGCTTGGAAACGTGAGTGACATAACATACTGGTGTGAGTCGTGGCACGTGATGTGAATGCAAAAGCTGGTGGGTTCTGTGTCAGTTGCATACAGACAAATCTGGGGTGAGTTTAAACCATGACAACAGGCAAGGTTGACATTTGTGACTATGTAGCTCTTGTCATCATGCATGTAATACAGCCATTGCAGGTCAGTGTCTAGAGGCGTGTGACTTGCCTGCCGTAAGCACGAATGGCAGCTAAGAGCCAGGGACTGTTCTGGCTTGACTCTGAAACATCTGACTGCATGAGCTCCAGAAACTGCAGCACTGTCTCAAATGCCTCACTAAGCGCTGACATAGCTCTTGAGGCCAGCCTGCAGTGCATTGCATGGTGCGCTGAAGTCGTGGAGGAACAGGCTTGCAGCCAACTACAATTCAGTGACATATTTCTGGCCAGCACCTCATGGTGACACATGCTGCGCCACACACACAGACACCTTCTGTACGCTGAGCATACCACAGCAGGTCTGGTGCCATTATGACCCTGATTGGCGCATGACCATGCAGTTCTACCAAGAATGTGCACAGGGTCCCAGATCTCAAGCTGTTGGCGAGACTTTGTGGCACAACAGGTGAAGGGCACTGGTAAAGTAGAATGCAGGTGTGTCACATTGGCGCTGATCTCATGCACAACAGGAAGGCTGGACTGACCTGTCATCCAACAATGATCCTGTTGTAGTCTGTTCCTTGCCATCTGCAACAAGCTCAGCATCCTGAGCATCACCAGCCAAAGCCTCAAGACAGCCCTCAAGTAGTGACAGCACAGCAGGCAACACCTCTGCTACTCGTGCACCTATGACAGCACTGCTGCTGCTGTCATTGCTGCAGTGGTTGTGCTGCCTGCCACTGCTGGAGGGCTCTGCTCCACAGCTGGATGTGGCTCCCCTGCTGTCACCTTGCTCATCATGGCTGCTTGTGCCAAGGTCTGAATGGCTAGTGCTTGACTCTGCAGCACCTGTCTTGGGATCTGCATTGACTGTGCTGGGGCTTGTGCTGTTTGTGTCAGGGCTCATCTGGTCCACAGCAGGAGGGACTGTGTCTGACACATGTGTGTGGGTGTCTGGTTGGTTGTCACTCTGTGAAGCAGGCTGGGATGACGTGGGTTGTTTTTTGTTGGTAGCTGATGCCTGAGGAGGTGTTGGCGTGCTAGGTTGCAGCAAAGCCATGGTGTCATTGAGGAGCAGGGACGTCTCAACCTTGACAATCTCAACCAGGACTTGGAAGAATGAGCCTGATGCTGCCACCTACAGCAGCACAGTCCCCTTGTTGCTGTTGATTGAATCTTGACCAGACTATGATAGCTCAACATTATATGAGAGCAGTTATTGCTCAGGGAAAACTTGCCGACAGACAGATGCCACAACATCAATCAAGACAAGACAAACACAACTGCTCCCAAAAGCAGCACACAGCCAAACGATACACAGAGAATGTAATCAGATTGCAGCGTCTATTTATCTCTGCAGCGAAACAAGGGCAATGCCAAAAGTGGACCATGTTATGTGCTGCTGCATGTGCAACAGTCTGACATGGAGTCACCAATTGACACACACCGTGTCTGATAAAAGGCACAGCAAGGCTTGTAGTGTCCTTTCAATCTTAGCAACATCAACAACACAGGGCTGGCTGTCTAGCATACACGCAACGTTGCAACTGACAACTGCAGTGTGACAGCTTTTCCAGCTGACCATTTACGACAGAACGCAAACATCAAGTCATCAGAGGTACTAATGTTTGCCCAGCTGTCACTGCAGAAGAGCAGCACCGTGACAATAGAAGACAGACAGCAGGACCTGACTTACAGCATGTACAGGACCCAGAAGCCAGTGTGGCTGCACAAGCTCCAGAAGCGCAGCAGCCAGGCGCAGAGCAGAGTGGCGCTGCTGCTGCCCAACTCGACTGGCGAGCACCATGAAGAGGCCACTGCGTATGTCCCCCGCCCAACCTTCACCGCTCCTTGCTGCAGCTGCTGACAAGCCCGATGCTGCCTCCTGAGCCTGCAGCCAGTATCAGAGTGACTCCCACAAATCTGATCTTATTTGTGTATTGCTTGCATACGAACTGGATCTGATCTTGTTGGCTTGAGCTGAGTGCTTGCATGATGACCCTTTGCAGATGACACGAGAGGCAGATGCAGGCACATGCAAGCAGATGAGTCATGGTACGGAGTTTACAGCTCTTGGGAGAAGCCAAACATGAACCACCAATGCAGCAAAACAAAGAGTAGCGATACAGTAACGGGGGAAATGTGTGTCATCTGCAGCTGCCGCATAGGCATGTACAGACTTGACTAGATGGTATAGCACACCTGGGGCATAGGCAGTGGAAGGAGCAGCAGCAACACCTGCATTGCTTCCAGTTGCAGAGCTGCAGCGTCAGCAGGCAAGCTGGCTGATTGTGTCTGCGATGTTGCCCCAGCGGAGGGCTGTTTGGTCTGGCCTGTGGCTGATGCCTGATCTGGTGGGACACTAAACAGCTGTGCCAAAGCAGGCACCGCTGTCAGCGCAACCTCTGGAGCCTCTGCATGGCATTTATGCACTCTCAATGGGTTGGCCACACTCATGGCATAGGCTCAACATCACGCCAAGTACTTGTCTCAACATCATACATGTTTTGGGTCTTCAAGCTTAGTAGTGATGCAGCAATGTTGCGCAGCAGGTTGACACATGCCAATGCAGGAGACAGGGGTGAATGTGGGCGGATTGCTATGATCAGGGATGTGATAGTCATCAGGGTCAGCAGTGGCTGTACGGGGAGCATGCCTTGCAAATGGTGATGAGCAACCTGCGAGTGACTCTGACCTCTTGGCAGCACTCAGGACGATGCCTAACAACTGGACTGCTGTAGCTTTCCAAGGCTGATTGGTGGCAACTCCAGCCTAGGCACAATACATAAAGAGTGAGACGCCACCTAACATCACTTTGCAATGAAAGCATGGAGCATGTGTGTACTATCTTGCGTGCTGACATGTCTGTTTCTGTGCTGTTCAGCCAATGTAGCTGTGCTGCAGCACAAGTCAAGAGGACAAGAGAGAGAGAGAGAGAGAGAGAGCATTTTACATCTGCAGCCGACCAACTAGGTTGTAAACAAGCAACAGGAAGTAGCAGCAAGTGGCTGACCTGCAGAGCTTGTGCTGCAGCCAGGATGCCACCAGACTGCAGAGCAACAGTGCAGCCCTCATGGCCTGAAGCTACCACTTGCACCAGGCAGTCCAGGGCATCCCCAACTGCATGACTGTCAGCTGATTCTGCATCTGCTTGAGCTGGATCATGAGCAGGAGCCCCTTGCTGCAAAATGGGAGTGATCCCGCCAGCTCTGACAACCTACAGCAACAATGCTTGTCATGCCTGCAGTGCTTATTCTGCCCCTGTTTAAGGCTCAGACACAGTCGTGCTTGAGGATCAGAAGTATAGCGTGCCAGCTCGTTGACTGTGATCTGATTCTCTGTTGCACAGCAATGTTGGAAGCTTTAAGTGGGAAGTGGGACAGGCTGACAATGGCTGTGAAGCCCTACCTGACAACCACACGTACCACTAAGCCCATTTCATTTTGCAGGGTTTCTAGAGACATTGCATGATGAGGCCATGCAAATGATGCAAGCCACGCATGTCCCGACAACCCTGCTTGCTTGACGCCAGGATATGGTCTCCTTTTCTCACAAGTCACATCATGATGGCTGATCACACAATCCAACATGCGTTTGCCTTTTGCATGACACCATGCTATGGCTTGACATCATTCATGTAGATCCAAATGATAGTGCAAAACAAACAGGTCGGCGCCAAGGCATTCAGCCAGGTAGCACAGGTCACGCAAATGTTTGACAATGAGCAATGAATACATTTGTGTGCATGTAACTTGTGCAATGCTACTATACCTTGAGGAATAGAGGTGTCTTCTCGACAACTTCATTAGCAGCTGCCAGCTGAGGAACCCTGCACAATCCTGCTAGGACAGCAAGACCTAGCCCAGCTGCAGCAGTGACCCTCTGACTATCGTTGGTGCTGTGGTACGACGCCTGCAAGCAGATCAAAGATAGCATGAGCAAAGCTGCTGGCACTTTTGAGACAAAGATCAGGTTGAAATGAAAATCACCTTGGGGGACTTAAGAGGCAGCAACAATCTGGTGATGAAGCTTGACCCAACAGCATCATAAATTTTGAGTATGATATGCTCATCTCCAGCCGGAAGTAGTTTGGTCGCCAGCAACAGACCCACAAACCTGTCACAGCACAATTGTCTGTCAGGCAACATCAAGCATGTGTACTGGCGGCTGCATGTTGTGAAGCTTGTTCTCAGATTATAGCATACGCAGAAGGCCATTTGCTTAGCACAAAGTAAGCAAGACTTGCGCAAAACGTCCACCTTCGTTCATCGCTGGGCCCTCGCAACAACTGCACGCACTCTTGCAGGCCCACAGTGACTGCATCTGATGGCGAAGAGTGAGCAGTGCTGCTCATTTTTCTTCGCTGCCCCGTGCATCGGCAAGGCGACCACTTAGAAACCGACTTTTTTGGAGCAAGCTACATGATCCTTGACTCATGAGAGTGAACTGCTTGGAGTTACGCATCGGTCGTCTGGACATTGCATTCCTCAACAGTGGCATTCCGTTAGTCCTCGAGAGTGGACTGCGAGCGAAAGTTCGCATCACTTGCAGCGAATCTCCGCCCACAAGCTCATTTGCTCTCCAGTCCCACACCAGTTGCGCCCTTGCAGGAGAATGTCCCTTCGTTGATGTGCACGATAGAGAGACTGGGATAAAGCAACCTCACCTCTCAAGCGCCGTCTGGTGGAGCCTGAAAGCAAAAGAATAGTCCAATCTTGTCTTTAGGAACATCAGCCATCCGTGCTGAGTGCCGACGTACTCATGGCTGCGCAAGCGGGGGGCGATGACCGAGGGTCCCTTTTAGCTGTTATTGGCGACGAGGTGTGTATGCGGCGTTGCGTGGCTTGGCAACCGGCAGTTGCTTGAGTTGCACCTCTTGGATCGAGCAGCACATATGCTGAGAGACCCCTTCCTTGTTTGGCAGGATACAGTTACAGGATTTTTGTTAGCTGGAGTAGGGAATGTTGATCTCAGGCGGAAGTCTAATTTTCTGGTAGTCACAGAAAGTGAGTACCTAGCAGCGATGCTGATACAGATGACGTCTCTCTTGCTGTCTTTGACTGAATGAAGGGCTGATGCAGAGACCTCAGTCAAAACCATTGAGGATGCATTCAAGGAATTCACAAACAGAGAGGATATCGCTATCATCATGATCAATCAATACGTAAGATGTGTGCTTCCAACCACTGGTAGCATCATGTCTTCAAGGGCATTGCACTCCAAGTATTTGTTGTGTTGAATTTGATTCTGCTGCAGATTGCCAACATGATCAGGCATTTGCTCAAAAATTATCTGAAGGTAAACACTTCGTGACACCGGCACACATGGAACTTGCTGTCGTAAAGTGTTGCGCAGTCTAATGCGTTGTCTGTGTTTGCAGCCAATTCCGGCTGTTCTAGAGGTGCCAAGTAAGGACAATCCATATGATCCCAACCAGGATTCCATTCTGTCAAGGGTCCAACACATGCTGGGGGCGCAATAAGCAGCGAGGAAGCTAGTTGCCTTGCATGTCACCAATTCAAAACTCAACCCTGGCATGCCAAGTTTCAGCAGTGTGCAAACAGTGACCTCACTGTAGCCACAACAGCAAGTGAAAGAGCTGTTGAAATTTCAAACGTGAAGGCATGTGGAAGGCCATTGCTTTGTTGATGCTTCAGTTTGCAGAGCCTATTGAATGTCCATGGCATTGCCATAGTTTCCAACAGACAGCCGTGCACATACATATGGACCATGCTGCAGATTTTTGGCTGGGTACATTTGGGAATTATATGCAAGACTCTACCTGCGACTTTGCAGCTGCATCTTTTGTAGGCAGCATAGACAAGCTGCATTGAGCAAAACAGTGTCATAATTAACTGTAAACATAGCTTGATACATGTGGACGCATTGCGCATTCTACAAAACAACCACAAGTGTTTTCATCCTCACTAATCCTTAGTCATGGATGTAAGCAAACATAAACATGATGCCTGAACTATATGCGCGATCGGGCCCTTTGCGGAGGCGCGCCGCGATTACATTGATATTGATTTGGGGTCATGGTGCGTGCTCCTGATCAGACAGTATTGTTAGGTACGTAGTCGTCTGGCACAGCCGTGTGATCGAAGCTTGTCACGACGAACAAAAGGTTGTGTATCTGCGCAGGTGTGCTTGTGTTCGCTGGAATCCTGGCCTTCAGGCATTGGAGGCAAGGTTGCTTTTTGTGTTGATACTAGACGCACTGATCTTGACAGAGCTGAAACCTTGCGTACTTTGCCAGCAGGCAGAAGGGGCATGCACGTGCGGGAAAAGGCACGTCCAAAGCTGTGGAAGCGTTTCATTCAGAATCTGTTGAGCTTCAGCCATCAGCTGCACGCCAAGCAGAATCTGGTAAAGGACAGGCGGCAGCTGAGAATGAAACAGAAAATAGAGAGCAGCAGCAGGCTGCGCTGAAAGGAAATGATGCATTGTTTGGCAATGAGGTATGCAACACAGTCCATTCAACAGCATATGATTCAGTTTGACGTGGGATGTAGTCCATGCAATAGAACAACTCTGAATTTGTGTTTTAGGATAAGGAGCTTATACAGCACCTCCTGCAGTTAGACCAGGGCCACCTCTTTTCGAGCTGGCCTCCTCCAGGTACCATCAATGCAAGGGAGACCATGGTGATCACAGCATACCATCATGTTTGCTTCACAATGCTGTTTTGTGTTGGACAGGTCAAGCCGATGATCAAAAGCAGAAGCTTGTGCAACAACTTGGTCATCTTGATGCCAGCTACAATGGTGGCCTGGTGGCATATATCAAGAATGCCAAGCAGCTCTTGCAGGACTCAAGGGAAGGTCAGCACTGCTTCTGACATACTAATGCACTGTGAAACACACAATTCATAATCTTCAGCATTGCATAGGCATTGCAGCAGTTGTAGGTGATACATTGCTGGTACACACACTTGCAAAACTGTCTGAAAGTGTGTGATGCATTGTTAGCAGCTACAAAGTTGAGAGACTATATTGTGCTGGCAGGCAGAAACCCATTTGAGGGGTACATCCCTGAGGTTCCTGATGGTGAAAGGATGGACTTTGGAAGCAAGCTCTTCGTTGAACATGAACGTCAAGGTCTGTCCCTGCAAGTGACATATCATCCACAACAGGCTGTATAGCTTTGCTTGTTACGTGGCACATTTCCCAGCTGGTCATGTTTCGCTGCTCTATCAATGCTACATCACACCTCACCCCACCTTATGGCTTTAGCACACCTCAGAATTAGCTCATCCCCCAGCATTGCTTGCTTGCAAGATGACACCTTGCATGCACACTAGCAAATCTCAAGGTGCTTTTCCAAACAAGCAAGTGTGTTGTGCATATGCAGGAGTAAAGGCTGCTGGCCATGCTGCTTTTGTGCTAGTTGCTGGAGGATTGGGGGAGAGATTGGGCTACAGTGGCATCAAATTGGCTTTGCCGGTCGACTCTGCCAGCAACAAGTGCTTCCTGCAGGTGGGCAAAGGCCATCAGCACTTGCAGCATCCCTGTCTCTCACATACATCCAAACTAGCTTCTGTAGGCATGGGGAGCAGTCCTTTGCTTCTTGCAGGGTTGACAGCACACTACAGCGTTGCCTTGTGTACAGTAGACCTGGATGCACTAGACCTGAGTGTTGACCCTTTGCTATACTGCGCCGGCTCTATGATGCAGGTGTACATTGAAAGCATCCTGGCATTGCAAAACAAGGCTTCTGCAGAGCGTGGAGAGCCAGTAAAGCTTGAGATGGTCATCATGACCAGTGATGATACGCACTCTCGGACACAAGCTCTGCTGGATGATCACAACTACTTTGGCATGCAGCGCAACCAGCTCCACCTGCTGAAGCAAGAGAAAGTATGTGGGCAGTCTCTCAGCCATATTTATATAGTGCACATGCAGTCATTGGCACATGGCATGCATATTTCATTTCATGGATGGTGCAGCAGCGTCCACGAACACTGCAGACCAAATAGGTGGAACGTGTGCATGCATTTGCCACCTTCTAGCTTGCACAGTCAATGGTGCTCGCGTGACCATCGTCAGTTCTGCTGACAGGTAGCTTGCCTCACAGACAATGCTGCTCACCTGGCACTGGAAAAAGATGACCCATATGTGGTCCAGCGTAAGCCACATGGGCACGGTGATGTGCATGCACTTCTTCATAGCACTGGCTTGGTCAAGAAATGGCAGCAGAACGGCATCAAGTGGGTCTGCTTCTTTCAAGACACCAATGGACTTGTCTTCAGAGCATTGCCTGCAGCCTTAGGTAGGGCTGTCTTTGTGCAAAAACCCACAACAAGCAGAAACTTGCTACTGTGAGTTGGATTCTGGCGATCCTGTGACAGTTGCAGCATACCTTCTTGCATGTGTTGCGTGTAGAACAGTAGCAAAACGTAGCTATTTCAACGTGCAATCAGCATGAATTCTCCAGTAGCACGATACCCATATGTGTTTTGTGCCCTCCTTCAGCGGCGCAAACGGTCACTTTCAACAGCTTGGCAATGCGATACTGGTCACAGGCGTCCAACCATGTGGAAAAGCCTGATGCAGGTGTAAGCTCCAAGTTCGGGTACGATGTCAACTCCTTGGCTGTGCCCAGAAAGGCCAAGGAGGCCATAGGCGGTATTGCGCGCTTGCGGCATCAGGATGGGCGGTGCATGACCATCAATGTGGAGTACAACCAGCTTGACCCCTTGCTCAGAGCCACCGGCGATGGCCAGGGAGATGTGAACAATGAAGAGGGCTGGTCCCCATACCCGGGTGAGACCGCATGCTGTTCTTGTCTGATGGTACAGCCAGTGAACAGACAGCAGCCTGATGACTATTACACAATCCATGCACATCACGTTTTCTTGGAAAGCCTCGTCCAGATGCGTGACTTGCATGCATGATGCATGCATGCTCTGACAACAGCACGAGATCAGGTCATGCTGTCTTGGAGTTATTGAGGACCAATAGACCGCACAAGCACAGCAGACACAACTACCAAGAAATGATTTATTGACAACAGGCTCACAGCAGGCTATTATTGCCCACTCACTGTGTGACAGATCAGCACTTTCTGATTGCCTGCACTTGCAGGTAACATCAACCAGCTTATCCTCAAGGTGGACTCTTATGTCAAATCATTGGAAGAGACACAGGGCATTATCGCAGAGTTTGTGAACCCCAAATACAAGGACGCCAGCAAAACAGACTTCAAGTCCAGCACGCGGCTGGAGTGCATGATGCAGGACTATCCTAAAGCCCTGCCACCCTCTGCTGCAGTGGGCTTCACTGTTGTCAACCAGGTTAGACATGTGGACAGCAATATCTTTGTGAATCTGCTGAGGTCTGAACAGCACTCAATTTTCAAATGAAATGCTAAAACTGCTGCTTTGCCATGTATTGTGAGACCATCTGTCCTGCGCCAATCTGGTTTGCATTGCTGTTGGCCATCTAACTTAGTCTGTTGTATGCGGCCATACACGTGCTGTCTCCTTCTGCACACTGTCTTTTATTGTCAGGCCTAACACAGAGGCATCCTGAGTCATCAGTAAATGCTTGCGCATCAAGAGAGTGCTCCGTTTGAGTACCAGCCAGGTGCAACACGTCCCTGCATGTGTGTAGGTGTGGAGCACCTACTCACCAGTAAAGAACAACCCTGCTGATGCCTTGGCAAAGGTACAAGCTGGTGGTCCCAGTCACAGTGCCACGACTGGGGAACTAGACATTTACCAGGTCAACTGCAGGTACACCTTCTTCTGCCAATGGAGCAATATCAAACTGCGTTTTGTATACAGTGGATGCTCATGTCAGATACTGCGTGCTTTGGTCAACATAGCTGACAAGGTGACAACAAGAGTAGGGCATCGCTGGCTGGCACATTATGACAGTTGTGGCCAGGTTAGTTTTTGGTTATGGGCAAAGACGTTATGTTTTGTTTACGATTTTTGTGACAATGTGCTGCCACATTTGCTGCCAATGTGTGTTGCAGGGCGCTGCAGATGCTGGGTGTTCATGTGGAAGGGCCACAGCAGGCTACCTTCAATGGCCTGCATTTGGACTTGTACCCCAGGGTCACTTGGTCCCCCTCATTTGCTATGACTGTTGATGACCTCAAGGCACACACACACACACACACACACACACACACACACACACACACACACACACACACACACACACACACACACACACACACACACACACACACACAGGGGCCCTTTGCACTTGCACAGATGTACTATGTAGTCTGAAGTCTTGCACTTTGAGTTGCATAGCTTGCAGCACATGCAAAGCTTCCGGTGGAACTGTGACTGCTCAATGTCTGCTTGGAGTTGGCAGAAGACTCTACATTGGCGTTGCACATCGTGAGGCCAGCTGTGGTCTGCGTTCCTCACCACAGCTGAAACGTCCTTGCTGCCATCCTTGGAAAACAACTGGGGACTGGTTGCTGCAGGGCCGATTCCCTTCTCCTGATCAGGTCCACATAGGTCAAGATGCCATGCTCTATATCAACCATGCTGACGTGCAAGTACGGTCCCTAGACCTCAGAGGTGCTTTGGTGGTGGAAGGGCAACAGGTTGTAGACATCACCATAGATGGCTTGCAAGTTGACAATGCAGGCTGGCAATGGCATGCCTTGCAAGACACTGACAACAGTGAGGAGCACCAAAAGATCAGGTGTGCGCTATTGCAAGCTTCAAGGCATGTGACTGATGCAGGCTGTGCAGTCTGCTCTGGTGACTAGATCACCTTTATAACAGCGTGGTTGAAGAGCTTTGTTGCAGAGCCTTCAGCTGACATGCCCTTACTGTCAGGACATGTATTGCAGGGGTTTCACAGTGATCAAGCTCGAGACCGAAAATATTAGCTTCTCCAACCCTGGAAGCTTTACAGTGCCAGAGGCCCCGAAGGTAACAAGATAGGTCGCTGTTGCGTGGCAACTAAAGATCAATCCTGTGCAACACATGCAAGTCATGTGCAGGCCAGCGAGCCTGATCAGGAGCAGGCCGAGTCAGCTCGAGGAGCTACTGAATCTAAAGAGAGAGACCTCACTTCACGTTCTAGGCAGCAAGCACAAGATCATAAAGAGGGAAGCAACAGCTTGTCGAGTGGTGCTGAACATTCCAGTCCAGACGAAAGCAAACCTCGAGAGTCAAACACCTCGGAAACAGATTTCGTCAGGCGTCTAGTCCACGACATCATGACAAAGGCTGCAGCCGAGGCAAAGGGGGCGTCAGCAGAGACCAAGGAGGCTGAGAAGCTGGCTGCAGACGCAGCCAAGAGTCCAAAGCCCAAGGATGAAGTTGCACTCAA
>JAABUK010003687.1_pt1 | contig 25625 bp, 35 predicted proteins | sample 5559141 | NCBI WGS metagenome assembly JAABUK01 (sample SAMN10711869, study PRJNA513367) | rock metagenome | isolation source: Antarctica rocks | place: Antarctica: Victoria Land, Pudding Butte nord | collected 2016-01-03 | reverse complement strand
ACACCTGCCAGCCTGACCTAAGCGGTTAAGTACCTGAAGCTCAAGAATAGGTCGGGGTCCTAGCAGCTGCTGCCAGTCCAACTGCGGGTCCCCTCCCAGGCGTGCACAGACTTCTTTGCACAAATCTTCAAAGCCCATGGCTTCGAATTCTTCTCTTGCCAGGTAAAACGTTTTCTCTTGCAATCCGTACCCTCCGGTAAACCGAACTTCCACAACGCTATTGGCCTCCATGACAAGCTCTGGCTGCCAGGCGGCAAAACCTTTTGCTTGGGCTTACATGTAACAGGCTGTGTTGGTGCAGGTCAGATGCGGCGGACAAATCGAGGTCAACCTTCCTAGGTCTAGACAACAAGATCAGCAAGCTGTATTTGATAGAACACAGCAAGTGTTGCGGCGTTCTTGCGCGATGAGGCCGTGTGAAGCGTGAGACGTACCAAGGTAGCCAGCCACGCCAAAGCTTCTTGCGTTCATGAGCGTGCTCCCAAAGCACAGCACTTATACATTAGGTCAGCACACATACCACAGCACGGTCAACCTGAACGTTCACGACCTGATCTGCTGCTGCAGCCGTGCGCACATGAAGTTTGCCGTTGAGTCAAAAGTCGACCGTGAGAGTGGAATGTCATCTGGCTCGTCATAGTGCCGCTGATTTTGCGTCGAGACCTTGCAAGTGCGACACCTGTATACAGCTGCAAAAGATCGTTGAGAACTCTCTCTGGTTCAAGGCTTCTCGGTCTTCGAGAGTGCTATCATAGCGTGAACACAATGTTCACGTTCCACTTGCCTAGAAATGAGAAGTACGAATGCGGCTGCGACGGTGTTGTGCAAGAAGATTTGGCCGACCTGAAGTCACGTCTGCTGTCGAGGCTACGTGACCTGGCGTCACTGCCGGAGGGGGTAAGCTCCCTCGGCTAACTTGAACATAGCGCAACACCCATTCGACAAGCGACTGACACCAGCTCGTGCATCACAGCACATTGTGCTGCTACATGTTGTGTCACCACCTTGTTGCTGCAACTGCGTGCTCTACAAAGTGCAGAATGTGTACATCTTGCAGCACAGACAGGGAATAATTCTGCATGCAGCTTTGTGGCTTGCTATATGTTGTGTCTCCACCGTATTGTTGCTGCAACTGCGCGCTCTACAAAGTGCAAAATATGTACTTCTCGTAGCACAGACAGGGAACAATTCTGCATGCAGCTGCATGGCTTAGAGCTAAGTGCGGAAGATGTTGCACTTCATAGCTGGAATGGATCCAAGGTCACCGTGAAACAAGACCTGCTTTTGCTGCAAAAGCTGAACAAAGAGGCTTGCAACATTGATATTGGCATCCGTGATGAAGGTCAGTGCTGGTATGTGCTCTACATGTGTACAGCTGCTTCATTTAGGTACAGAAGGTAACGAGATGCAGGGTGCCTCTTGTTGCAGACCTCATCTTTACCACCATGGAGACAAAACCTATCAACACCTCCATTGCTGCTGCCAACTGTATTGACCTCTTCACAGACAACATGTAGGTTCACCTGTTTCCAAGGAACATGTGAGGTGGTATGCTCATGTATCTGCAGTACATGCATGCTGACACATGAATCTCATGCATGCACACAAAGACACTGTCTGGTCAAGGGGGAAATGTGCTGAATGGCTGCTCCAGGTACAAGGATTTCACGGCTGTGGAAGAGCTGGTAGACAACTGTCTGGAGGGTGCCAAAGGTCAAGAGGTTCCAGAAATTCATCTCAAGCTTGATCAGATCAATGACGTGAGCTGCAAGCATTACAGGATGCATGGCGGTATACATGTCCCATTAGTTGGCCTTTATACAGCCTATGCTGCAATTGTACATGTCAAGGCTTGGTTCTGCAAAGCATTTGCTGACATCAGCTTTTACTACTTTCAGGCTGTGCAAAAGTTGTGTATGGTTTAGACCATGCATACAACTCACTTCAACTTGGGCTTGTGAAATGCGTAGGTTGTGGTGTTGGAAGATAATGGTATTGGTGTCAGCTATGACAGCAGCTCCAACATTGGCGACATTACTAGCCGAGGCGCTGACACCAAGGCTCAAGGGGAACGTCGCAAGCAGGTACAGGATCAAAAACGTTATAGGTATTTGTCCTGCATGCTTTTGGCAAGCCTGTGCATTGTGGCCCAAAACATGTGAGATTGTAACTGATGCAACCACATCTGTGCTCCACATTGCGTGATGCATTGCACGCACCTTTTTGAGCCCATCAGCTGCATTACAGGCGGCGTTCAGAGCGGCACAGATCCTGTATCCTGAAAGGTGGGGTGTCATGCGCAGCGGCGTGCTTGGCAACTTTGGCTGGGGTCTCAAGGTATGCTCTATCATATATGTTTCTGCTTCAGGAACACAGCGTGCTCTCTTTCACTCACCAATTGTATCTATTATCTATGCTAAATGAAGCTGGGGTCATGCTGCCAGGCAGAACATTTTACTAACCTCTGCTGCCTTGTCCAGGGAGCAACTGGATACTTGTTGGCCAATGGGCGCAAGAAAGGAGAGTTACGATTCGTGACCAAATGCAAGAGCAACCGGTACCGAACAACATGGATATCCAAGCCCGGGGACGAGCTGGCCAAGAGCGTCACCTCTAATCTTCGTAATGGGTAATACGCTCTGTACGCTGACTGCTGTTGCTGCTCATGCCTATGTATGGAGTGCCTACTTATACAGTGCTTGCTCACAGCTGTGCCTTGCAGGCAACAGCTAGTTGATGTCTCTGCATATGATAAGAGAAGCACTGGCTTTGCATGTGTTTGCTTGAATGCATACGCCCAGACGTGGCATCACCAGCTCATGAAATTGGCGCTGATGTGGCTTGATCTGGCAATGACCATGTGGCATGCAAATCACTCATGAAGTCAATCAATGCAGTGTTGAGTGAGTGCAAGCTCAACAATGTTGCAACGACTCTTCTTGTGTGCAGACAAACAGTTGAAGAGTTTGCCAAGTCGTCTGGAACCCGCATCATTTTAAAAGGTGTAGACCCCTCAAGGGTTTGGGGTAAGAAAGACTGGACCGGGCAAGGTGAAAGATTCATAGATGATGTGGCCAGCAGACTTGCAGGTAGCTGTATCATGTCTCATGCACTCATTTACATGCTTTGTGTCTCTGCATGGGATCAGCTTAGATGATGCATCATCTCGTGTGCTAGTCATCAGATGTGACCATATTCATACAGTACGCCTTTTGCCTGCAAGTTGGATTTGTGCAGCTAACAGTGGATTCCATGGCTGAAAGGTTGCTCGCATCTTCCACCATGCTGCCACTTGTCCTGCCACTCACTTGACTCACTCCTGCCCTGCACGCCATGCAACTGGGGGTGAGCAACACTGCCATCAGCCCTCTTCTGGTTTTTTCATGCCATATTTGCTGCGTTTCTGGCATGTTTGTGGCATTTTTGCCCTGGCTGGAGCATTTCTACCATGTTTGTTGCACTTCTGCACCTCTTCATACGACTCTTACACAGACAATTGTGCTTGTTGCTTTCATGAGACATCAAGCACAGTGCTTTGCTTGCTTACTGGGCACACAATTGCAATGCACTCTTGCCTGCATGCATCGTTTCTGCTGAGGGTGTGCATGTTTACCTTGGTGATTCAAGGAGCTGATGCAGGAACACATGATGCCTACCTGCATCCTGTGGGCGAGCTGGCAGGAATTGCCTTGGGCAAGGTACAAGCTTTGGCAGGCAGTGAGGTATGTCCACGTCGCACCTGCTCAAAGGCCCAGCTGTCGATGTGTTTGTTGCGTCTGACTTATGTCACAGGGCAGATGCAGCTCACGCAAGTAGTGAGAGTGATGCTGGCAGAGAGGCGTGCACAGCATGTCAATTGAACTGAGCATGCTGTGAAGCCATGTTTGGGTAACAGAGCATACAGCATTGCATATAATACTTGGTGCCAATCTGGTTCTGCAATCTGCATGGCTTGTTTGCACCATGCAGGACAAGGTCACAAGCCGTTCACCTCTGTTTTCAACCCGCACTACGGCAGGCAAGCTGGCCAAGAAACAGATGGAGGAAACGCTACTACTTCTCAAGGAGAGCGCTCAGCAGCGGCCACGCCCTGAGAGATTCAAGCTGACTGTACGCACCAGCTGCATCTTTATGCACACTGCTTCTAGTGTTGGGCTATTTTTGCAGAATGAAGACGAGTATGCTTTAGCTCTTGCTGACCACTTGTGTCTGCACTGCGGCAAATTCTGTCTTGTGCTGATCGTCACCATCAGTCTGTCACCATCATTTGTGCTTGCCAGGTCAGACTATAGCCATGGCAAACCTGGGAGTTGTCAATGTTATGTGACTGACAGCATGATGGGCATGGGGCCACACTCTTGCCCAGACTGTGTCATGCGTGATTAACAACTTGACATGGTCAGGTGGAGCTGGACTACCATGATGCAGATGGGCAGCCGCAGCATGCAGAGCGAGACTGCAGCTCAGACGAGTACAAGTCACAGGTGTACATGAGGCAAGCGTTCCAGCATGCTGTCTCCTGTCTGCCCCTCCATTTTTCAGTGCAGACAGAAGATGCAGCTGGGGAAGATGCAGCTGGGGGAACACTCCAGGTACAAACACACCAAAGCCTGCCCTATAGCTTCAGCCATCTGACCTTGAGCCTTGTCACTGTGATTCATCTTGCAATCTGGCTTGAACTCATCTCATTGTATATTCTGCCACATACGCCCCTTTCTTTGCTGCCACAAGCAGCAGAATGCAGACATCCACAACAAATAGCAGGCAAAAGCATGCTCTCTGCAGGTTTACCTGGCTTACGTGCCCAAGATTGCTGCTCTTGATGAGCAGCTTCAGGCTGCACGGCGTAGAGCTGGCCTTGACATAGGCTCAGAGCAGGTCAGCACAAAGTTGCATTTCATGGCAGGTTGAGCTGCATGGCTTGCATATCACAATGGAGCCAGCCCCTCTAGATCCTTGATGCCTCCTGGTGCAGCTGTGACAGGCACATGCACATGTCTCAGCTTCTTACAGCTGTGTGCTTGTCCCTGCACATCCTGAGAGATGGAAGAATGCTTCTGTAGATGCAGCCGCTGTGGGAGATGAAGGCCCTGTCAGACCCTGTTGATCTGGGCTTACTAGACAAAGCCAGGGCCAACAAGGAGTACAAGGCTGACTTTGCAGACCTCAGCATGGAGTCTATCCACGTATGTCCTAGCTTCAGACTAGCCTTACATGATTTGATGCTTAAGCAGTAATCAGATCATCACTTGCTATCTCCAGCTGCCAATGCTTTACCATGTGGCATTTCGCATGGTCAAGGGTAATCTTATTGCTCTGATATCCTTAGGGCCGTGCAGGGATTCATGATGGTCCCAAAGCCATTTGCAACATCGCTGAGCAAAGCTGGGTTAGAAGAAAAGGAGCTGCTGAAAGCAGTGAGGCGTGCTATATGTGATGGTGATGCACCAGAAATTGTTGGCAGATGGGTGCGCCACATGCTGAATGACTATGAGAGAACATCAACAATCAGTGCTGACGCCTCGACCTTGACAGCAAATGGTGGCTTGTTCAAGCATGGCGAGGTTGTGAGCTTGCAGAAGAAGCGGTCAGTCACTGACCTTACTTCATGACTTGCACACCCTCAAGTATCTTCCCCTACTAACACTTTTTTCATGTGTGTATTGTTGCATGAAAACACCTTTCATAGACGTTTGTCTTGTGAACAAAGGGCTTGGTGACCAATCTGATCAGCAGTCATTGTGATATGCGATTCTTTTCACCTAGAAGCACATTCCAAGTCTGTCAGTCATATTCACAAGCTACAGCTGTCTTGCAGGCGTGCCAAGACAAGCGATGAGCTGAAGCCGTTTGAGGCAGCAGGTGCCGTCTTTGTGTTACGCGGGTTTCAGCTGGATGCTACACATAATGATGAGGCAGAGGACCAAGTGCTTTGTATGCTTAGTCCATACCATGCAACAAAGGCTGCAGATGAGGCGTATCTGGTACCATTGAGGTCATTCTTGCTGCACAAGGTTCGCCACTGCAATGTCTGTCTTGGTGCTGTGAAACACAGAACATTCAACAGAGTTGTATCATGAGGTGCAACAGAACTTACCTGTTTGTGTGTTGGTTCAAAACTCTCAGGTTTGGCCAGCAAACACCATTTTCTTGACCTCCCTCACCAAACTAAGCTGCAGATGTACGCTGCTTTGTGACTGTCTGTGTTATGTCCCTCAGGTTGCTGCTTCTGAGCTGCAGAAGATCAAAGAGTCACAGCCATGGATAGCGCCTGCTAGCTTGGTATCAGCAACACTGCACACAGGCATGTACAGTCCAGGGCGGGCTCGCAGCTCCTCAAGCAGCAGAAGGCAGTCATTGCCAGGCTCCCCAGAAAGTATACTGGTTGGAGATACATGCACCGATCAGTATGCCTCAGTGACTGATGATATGAGCGGAACCAGGAGTGGCAGCAGCCCCAACGCACAGATTGCCTTTGACTTGCTCAGGAAGTCTAGGTGGAGCAAGGCACAGTTTGAGGTCAGACAACCGCAGACAGCCGGCTCCTTTTGCTCCCCAGTTTATGACTTGGTGCGTCCCTCCATTCAAGGCAAAGTGGCCTTTGGCACAGTCGGCAACAGTCAGACCCCTTCAGGCGCTTGGTGCTTTGATGCCCCTGGCAAGTATGAGGTCAGACTGCACCTAGGCCAGGAAACTTTCGCATCAGGAAACCTGCAGGTCAGGGCTGAGTCTTCCGCTGAGCAGCATGCCATTGAAGGCGTTGCTGCTACCATAAGCAGTCCATGGTACTCAATAGAAGTTGAAGCGCCGGGGCTGAGGCATGCTGAGAGCTGCGAGCTGGTGAAACCTCCTTCACAGATCAGGCGTGGCGTCCCCACAGACCTCTGCCTGACTTTCAAGAGGGGTTCCCAGAATGTCTGCCTGACAGATGCTGATGTGGCAGGCCTGGATGTGAGCTTCAATGTGAAGATTGCAGAGTAAGTTAGCTCATTCTAATGCAGCTGCTGCAACATGGGCACTGCCTACACACACGCTACCTGGTTGGCATCTCCATGTGTCTGCGTTGTTTTCAGTTCAAATGCTGCACAAATTTGTAGCCATGCAGCACAGGCAGGCAAGGGTTGCCAGGACCTCTCTGCATGCATAGGTCTTCACAGGGTGTGCAGCTGATATTTACAGCACTCTGCAAGTCTATGAGCCTTGGCATGTTGTGCATTCACATGTTCCAGGCAACAGAAGAAGTACTCAGCATATGCATAGGCTGTTTGGCATCAAGGTACAGTTCCTTTTGTTGCTGAAGTGTGTCCAACTACAGGAGTATAGTGCCGACCCTGGAGCAGAGCAGTGCAGTAGACGGACCTGATCATAATGTCAAGCTAAAGGGCTTATGTTTTGAAGCTGGCCTGGGTCCTGTCACCATGAAAATCACAGTTGGAAGCGCAGATGCGGCAATCTTTCTGAGCTGTTCCTTTCCCTGCCTTGTCACTGTTGGGTTGCCCACGACCATCTTGCCAGGCATGCAGGCTCAGGACCTAGTCAATGGCTCTGACTGCAACGCTCTGCAGCCATCGGTTGTTTTCCTTGATGAACAGGGAGGCCAGGTAATTGCCTCTACCCTTGTAGTAGTCCAGAGACAAACAATACAGTTCCAACGTGTTTCAGCTTACCAAAAGCAGTGAGTCCTTGATAGATGCCACCTTGTGTTGCTGGCTCAGGTTTTTACAGAATCTGACTGCACATGGCAATCTGTGTGCATTGATGATCCTTTGTATTGCTGGGTCCCTGAGGTCATATCCCTGCATTGCCAAGCAAGCTGTGGGTGCATCAACAAAAGCAGTGGACAAGGCAAACTAGATCATAGCGCACTGCAAGTGATCATCCTTGTATGCTAATGTTGTGTCACTGGCTAATCGTCTTGTTCAGATCACAGACTATGTCTTGGCCTCACTGATTGGCTTACTTTCTTTTGAAGATGGTGTCCTGCAAAATGAGGCCCATGATGCAAGCAATTGTACTCAAGGCAATCATTGCCTCCTGCAGGTTGGAGGTGATTGTGACACTGTCAGGCCTGGTCTCATTGGTCCACTGTCTGGTAGGCCAACCTTCACGTACGTTGACAATGAACAGTGTTGGCAGGCCAGTCTGGACACATGCCAAGCAGAATCCCCACTATATTCAATCACAGAAGACCAGTGCCCCAGCTTCCACGCTGATGTCATCCCTGTAGAAGTGAAAGCGTCAACAGGGAACAGCATGTTTGCTGCACTCTCAGACCCATCAACAGCAGGAAGCTCCCCTCAGATTTGCATGGGCTTGCTGGAGGAGGATGGTAACCGGGTAGCATCAGTGCTGTGCATTGGCAATGCTGTGCAGTACAGTCAGCGGCAGGGCAGAACCGCCATGGGCATCATCACAGGCTTCCAATGGGGTACTAACACAGTGGCCTCAGGCCTGCACGAGGTTCAGCGCATGCGACGGCAAGATGTCAAGCTGACTCTGACTGGGCTCAAGGCTGTGCAAGGCTCCCCTCATCACGTCACAGTGGCGCCTGAGCCTAAACAGCCCCTCACCATCACAGCAAGTGCTGTCACGCAACAGTTACACGTCCTCAGCACAGCACAGGCACATGCTGCTTTCCCTGGAGGCTGCAGCAACAGCAGAGTTGGCTCAGCTGTACTCATCTGTGATGGCCTGGATGGCAGTGAGGCGTCGACAGTGCCAAGCTGGGAGTGCATCGGACTTTTGTGTGTCCTGCTTGGCTCAAATGGCATACCCATATCAGCTCTGTGCAGGTAGGTTTGTATCAACGCGTCTTCTGTCCTGTCGCTGTAGCTACTTCTGTCTCAAATGTGACTGCAAGGGCAGGTTTTGCCGCGTTTCTGCAATCTATCAGCGCTGCAGTGTAAGACAGCTTGCAACATGTGTCATGCACAGACGCTGGTGCATCATCAACAAGACCTTATACCTACCTGACCGACATGCAACAGTACTCGCTTGCAGGTTTGAGCAAGTGATCATCAGCCCAAGTGCTGAGCCAGCAGCAGTCCTGCTCAGCCAAAGACCTGTAGACAGATTGCAACTCATGACAGCTGCAGATGTTGCTGATGGCCTTGCAGGTGACGCCATGCATACCATTTGCGTCTTTATTGTTCAGTCCACTTGCGAAAGGAGTGTGCTCCTACCTGAAGTCACATGCATAAATTTTACTGCTGGAAATTCGCAATGCAATGCTAATATGCTGCAGCTACATCTGTTTGTTGCCATTTGCCAGCAAGCCTTATGAACAGCGGCCTGTACAGGTCAGTGATATGTGACCAAAACTGCAGTGGCATGCATCTGATACGTAACCAAAGTGCAGGACCAGATGTGGGTGACCAAGATGAGCATGGAAACCTCAAGCTGCAGGGTGGTGCAGCTTCTCAAATTGGTACAGTAGCTGCGCTGCTGCTTGATGAGGCAGGCCAACCAACTGCGCCTGCAGTGGAGAAGAGATACACCCTGAAGTGTAGCTGGCACAAATCAGCCGTCCAGCTGCTGCCTGACCAGAGCACGTATCAGCTGCCTGCCATCACTTTGGCCCGAGCCTACGAGCCCTCGGCACAGACAGTGGTGCTGAAACGCATTTCAGCCAAGTTGCACACAGCTGAGCTCACGGCAGAACCCACTCCCGATGGGGTCTCACCTCAGGCACGCCTGCTGATGCCAGCACAGCTCTCCACCAGTGCTGCACAAGACCATGGAGAGCCTGACAAGCCAGTCATTTCTGCTGGCAGCAGAGTAGAGGTCGTGGTGGCCCTTCTGGGCACAGAAGAAGAAGCAGCTGCATGGCAGAATGCCCCCTTGCAATTCTCATTCAGCAACGTTCAGCTGGGCCTCAAGCCACAAAGCATGGTCGCAGCAGAAGTGTCAACATTCACTGATGCTGACGGTCAGCAGCATTTCACTGCTGCTGCTGTCCTTCCCACCCAGGCATGTGCATTGGGTGACCAGCGCTTGCTACTGACAGCAACAGCTGTGTACAACCCACAGCTGGAAAATCAGATGGACACAGCAGAAGCTGAAGATAAAGTCAGCACAACTGATGTCAGAGGTGAGCTTGAGATCAGCTTGGCCAGAGGCGTAGCTGCCACTGCAGAGTTCCTGCGCCCTCCAAGCACAGTGAAGGAGCTCAGCGAGCAGCGGTTCACTGTCCAGTTGAAAGACGTGGATGGCAACTGGGCAGTCTTGAACCCAGGTACCAAGCTGTATCTGACTGTTGATGATGAGCATGTCAAGGAGCTGACCCACGCTGGCAGGGATGGGCAGTACACATGCAAGCATGGCATGCAGATGCTGCCGGAGACTTATGACCTAGCAGTGACAGCAGAGGGCAGTGATGTTGTCATGATCTCAGACCAGGCTGACTTGAATGTGAAGGTGCTTGCACAAGACTTTGTGACGGGCATCAAGGCAACTGTCATCTCCGGAGCAGAAGCAGGGGCATCTGATCAACAGCACCAGCCGCTAGACGCAACACAACTGTTGCAAGGCCAGGAAGTTGCTGTGCTTGTCCAGCTTGAAACACATGAAGAGTGCCCCTTGGTAGTCAGCAAGGCTGGAGTCAGGAGGCACTGCAAAGTCAGGATCGGCAGCAGCGAGTTCAAGCTCAGGGACTCAACTGGTTTCAATGACCAAGATGCTTGCCAAGTAGTGATGCATGGCGTGTTGCCAGTCACTGCAGGGCAACATGCTTTGAGTGCCTCTTGGACTGAGGAACGAGCAGCACTGGGTGCGCAGATGCGCAAAGCCAAGATGTTGGGAGAACAAGAACTTGCATGGACCAAGCCGGTGGATGCAAACTGCATGGTTGAGCACCTGTCCCAGATTACAGTCCTTGCCAAGCCCATCTCAAAGCTTCAGCTTCAAGGAGAGATCAGTCCCTCCATTGCCCTCTCTGTGGGGTTCAAGTTCCCAGAGCAACAGTGGTGCTTGGCAGATGACAGCGGCAACCAGCACAGTAACATCAACAGTTTTCGGGAGGCTAGGCGCTGCTTGCAGTTCAAGGCAGCCATTGTTGTCCCACATCAAGATATGACCCTGGCAGCTGGCTCAGCATCAAGTGTGCCAAAGTTTGCAGTGAATCAGCAGAGCTCCTATACTTGGGAAGCAAATGCTGTAGAGGAGAGGACTGCCTGCTTCAGTCTGCCTGAAGAGGTTTTGCACTTGTCTGAGCAACCCTGTGGGCTCATTAACAAGCACAGATTGGAGCTGAGGTTGACTGCTGAATGCGGTCTCACCAAAGACCTGACCCCTCTGCGAATTCCCTTCATGTACTCTGATAGGCCAGCAGAAGTGGGCGACATTCAAGCAAACCTAAAGATCATCAGTGAGCTACGGCCTGAGAAGCTGAAGCGGACTGAGGTGTGTATTGGGCATGACTGCAGCTTTTGGTGCCAGGCATTTCTCCTTTTTTGTTTGATGTGTTGTTGGCATGCTGCTGTCCTTTACATGCTCCAGTCATTGCTCCAGAAGAGTTGCATGTTGGGTATTGACACTGGTGTATTTGACATGCAGGCTGCTGCACACGCCAAGAAGGAATCTCATGCTGCAGAGAAGGCCTTGCAAGGTGCTAAAACCAAACTCAGTCAGGCAATAACACCTGTGGAGGGACTGGAAGATGTGGGCGCAGCTCTGGAGCATGTTGAGATGCAGCTACGCAAAGAGGAAGAGTAAGGCAGCTATGAACTGATTTCATGACTGCCATGCAATGTTGACCAACTGGCATGTTCGTGTTCAGCTGCATATTTAGCTATGTGTTTAGTATACGCAATGCAGAATCCCATGCACCGCAATACAAGGTGCAAGAGGGTGGGCTTGTCTGCAGGCAAATTGACCAATGGCAAGATGGAGCGAGCTTCCGTGTACCCCGGCCCGAGACAGGACCCTTGGTTCCGGCTTCACTGGGCAAGCGCATTGCTTTTGACCTGCCATACCTCACATCTGATCTTGGTGTTGAAGACACCTCTGATGCAAGCCCAGACCAAACGCAGTGGACTCTGGGCAGTTTGTCTGGCGCCGAGGGCTCTGCCCTGGTGCGTGGTGCATCAGCATGTCTGCAGCAACAAATGGCTGGTATGCTCTGCAAGACAGGGGAAGAGGTTGTCACAACCTTACGCCATCAGCATCCCAGGGTAGGTCACACTGCAACCTTTAATAACTGCCAGACTCCCATTTGGGTCATGCAGTATGTTGATTGATCAGGACGTCACAAAAACGTCATGCTGTCTCAAATGCATACTGCTCACATGCAAGCATCCTTGCTGCAATCTGTTAGCTGCACTGCTATCTGTCAGCTGATACTTGCTCAAGGGTACTTGTGTGACCTGTTTCTGTGATGTTTTGCAGAATGTCCTGCTACCCATACCAGCTGCTGTGAATGTCAGCAACCAGCTGCAGGATTATTTCTACCAAGGGGGATCTGCCAAGCCTGATGGTCTCTTGGGATTCTTGCACGAGGCTTTCTCCATTCTGCCTCAAGGTGAAGCACCTTCTGGCGGAAACTTCTACCATGCTCTTGCGTCATGACTGCGCGTGAGCTGTTCTTCTGGTTCCTCTTGCTTTTTGGCACAGTAGTAAGCAGTCTGAACGAGACATTAGAGGACAGTCATGGCAGGCTGAATGGCACCCATGCTGTCAATTTCACCAGTGAAAGCCAATGTGCTCACAAATAGCAAACCCAGCCTGCAACAGCCTCAGTCTGTACCTGGCACTGCAAGGCTAAGTTATGTGTATGCTCTCTGCAGACACAGATGTGTCGCGTGACTCAAGACTTGAAGTTGATGATGCTGCTGTGCGGAGAGGGCTGAGTCTGTGGCTGGAGGGGGCCTTGGCTTTTCACACATCAAAGCAGGTGAACCAGTCATCTTCACATGCGTTTGCCTGCAACACAGATTTGGCTGTTCAGCCTTGTGCTCAGAGCCCTCCAACCCTCCTTCTCAAGATTGCTTTGTAAACAGAGATTATCTCCTTGCAGGCTGGTCGTATAGGACTTACATGCTGTAGTTGCCTGCAGGCGCATCACTTTGCTCAAACCAGGGCAACCAGCGGAGCTCATTGCCCCCCAATCCTTGCATTGGACCAGCCTGGTGGCTTGCTGAGACTGCAGGGCATTTGTGTTGCAGGGTAAGTGCTGTGCAACCCACATGGTGAATGACCTGCCTTGTGCTTTGTCATGCGGACCTATATATGTTGTGCCCAACTTGACTTGATATATGCAACATGGGGCTTGTCACATTGCGCGCATGTCTGTCTGCAACACTGCAATGTTGCCACCTTGGAGCTGGAGACTGGCGACGGTACAAGGACAATCACTTTCTTGACGCCTGCTTCCATCTCGCATGAATTTGCAATGATGCTCCATGTTGGGCTTGTTTGTTGTTGATCATGCTAGGGGCTGTCAAACCCCAACACTACTGGTCTTTCAGGTGTTTGCCATAGTCTTGGCCATGCACATTCTTGCTGAAAATTTGCTATGCAGACTGACATCTGCAACGGTTCCTGGAGAGGTTGACACAGTGGTGGAGTTTGGTGTGTTGGGATATGAAGATTCCAGGCTTGCTGCCCAGATGGACGCCCAAAATGACAATCTCAATGAGCAGCGTGAGGCTATTACAAGCTATCTGGCTGCTGACGGGAAAGCCAAACAAGCACAGGAAAAGTATCAGCAAGCTGAGAAAGAGCTTCAAACATGGCTATCAAAGCATGAAGCAGAACTGGAAAAGGCCTTGCAGGCAACAGGTGCATCCAGCTCCAACAAGCGAAAGGCAGGGACCGCATCCCAGCCTGTTATCAAGAAAAGGGTGAGAAGCTGATGTGATATGTGGTTTCACATCAGTGTATGTACAGTTGAGGGTATGTAAGCAGGCATGTAGCCATTGGCAGCGCTACCAGCACAACAAGTACTTGAATTGTACCATATGGAGTTTTTTGTAGTCTACTTGTGCCTGGGATCCTTTATCTTGACACCATGCATTTTCAGCAAGTGTTTGCTTGAAGTAACTAAGATTGAAGTGTATTGGATGATAAATTCCACTGCTACTGGCATTACTTATTTTTCCTTTTTTTAGCTGTTGTTCCAGACCATCGTCTTCAATTTCAGCAAATGAAATGCAATTGCTCTGCAGCAAGTCAACAGGTTCAGCATGCACAGGCTGACAGCCCGCCCATGTCAAGAAGGTTTGAACGTTGTTTGAGTGCAATGTCTGTGAAAGTTGTCCATGAATGTTTTTTTTTGCGAAGTTGAATGAACGAAGCATGTTTTAAAATTTTGTTTGTGATTCAGCATGTTCAGCAACTTTCTCGAGCTCCCAGAGGGCCTTTATGTTTGCTGGTTGAGGCTTTCATTGACTATACAGTTGCCTGGCTGATTCAGTAGCGTTTGCTAATATTTGATGGTGAAGGCTTCAAACTGTTCTCTTTTGTTCTGAGTAAACACTTTTCATGACAGGGATTTATGTCACTCAGCACTTCTTCTTCATCTGCTTACTCTGCTCCTCTCAGTGAACAAGTGCAAACGGAGGTGCCGGAGTTCCTAGCAGCGTGATGCCTCCTGCTCGGGTGCCGCAGCCAGCAAGGCCAGCATCTGTTGCGTCCACCCCTCGCACGACTCCCCGCACGCCAGGCCCTTCTAAATGGAAGGTGGAGTTGCCCAGCGTAGCAGACTCAGATGATAGCTTTGGGGGCTGTCGAAGCATAGAAAAATGCTATGACAAAGGACAGCAGATTGGGGAAGGAACATATGGGGAAGTTTTCTTGGCAACACCTAAAGGCAGCCCGCATGACAAGGTTGCACTCAAGAAAATTCGGATGGACAACGAGAAGGAAGGATTTCCCATTACCGCAATTCGAGAGATTAAGTTGCTGAAATCTCTCAATCACGAAAATGTAATCTGCCTGCGGGAGATTGTACGCTCTCAGGGTGAGCAAATTCACATAGGCTCTGCTCTGTTTAGGTTGTGAGCAGATCAGTAGCCTAGGCCTGACACCACTGCTGACATGCAGTGCATAGAGTAAATGGTATGAAGGGCAGTATATACATGGTGTTTGATTACATGGACCATGATTTGACTGGTCTCATGGAGAGGGAAGGTCACCGGTTCACAGTACCACAGGTGAGCCCGTGCAGACTGCAAATCATGTCCATCATGCATGTCTGGTCTACACAGGCTCTTGCCCAAAGGCAAAACCATGACACCGATACAGCACATACATCTGTGCTGCGCTGTTGCCTTCATAGCGCGTTGTGTGGCTGGCAGCCTTGCCCTTGAAGTTGAAGGTGCAAGGCAGCCTGTGATACCAACCTGGTCATGCAATATCACACGTGTCATCAAATGGTGCAGCAATCCATTTCATCTTGCCTGTCGGTTTGCAAGGCGCTCACTCCTGCTGGCATGTACCCTTGTACCCAATCACGCGTTTGTATGATGGTGCCGCTCAAAAGTCCTTGACATAGTGGTCTTGGTTGCAGATAAAGTTGTACATGAAGCAATTGTGCAGTGGCCTGGCGCACTGCCATGCCAATGGTGTGGTGCACCGTGACCTCAAGGCGTCAAACCTGCTGATCAACAATGAGGGACAGCTCAAGCTAGCTGACTTTGGCTTGGCCAGACACACTCTCACTCACCTGGAGCATCCCAAGTTCACTAACAGGGTCATCACCCTCTGGTACAGGTATGCCTTCCACAATTGTGTCAAAGTTGAGGGATCACTGTTGCAGTCAAAGCAGTGGACCTTTTGTCAAGTCAAGTCCAAGCAGTTTGGCTCCTGTTTTGGCACCTTTGCCAATAGGGTATGTGAGTCCAATTCAAGCCAAAATGTGCTCCTATCCATGCAGCTCACCCCGTCAACAAACAACTGGTTTGATGAACCAGCAACTACTACTTGCCATGCAGACGTTATCACGACACAATGAGTTGCTGCGGCTGCTACGCAGGCCTCCTGAGCTGCTTCTGGGAGCTGAGGAGTACAACACAGAGATTGACATGTGGAGTGTGGGCTGCATCTTTGCTGAGCTGCTGGTGGGCAAGCCTATCTTCCCTGGCAAGGATGAGATGGACCAGCTGGAGAAGATCCAGGCTGTCATGGGCTGCCCCAATGAACACAACATGCCTGGCCTCAGCAAGCTGCAGTGGTGGGTCACAACTCTCATGAATGCCAGAACCTGTCCACACACAGGTCCACATACTCAAGCTCAGGAGTAGCAACGTCATGCCAACTACAAACCCTTACAGTCTGCTGCATGCCTGGCCTGCCCGGCACGCAGCAGACTGTAAGGAGATGTATTTTGCATGACGTTGCTACCCCTGAGTATATGCAGGCTGTTCTCCACTTGTAATTGTGAAGGTAACATGCAGAATGAGGGTAAGTGGTAATGTGCAGTAGTATTCTTGCCTGCCTGCGCATGTTGGTGTCATGCGTGATGCTGCCAGCTGTCGCTGCAACTGTGTTGTTGAATTACCGCATTGGGCACAAGGTCTTGGTCTACATCCCCATGCACTGTACCCATTTCTGCTCTGCTCAAACGCACCACATGGAGGACACTGTAACCCCCCTCAGTGGCCTTGTTTGCAGCATTTTCACATGCGCAGCAGGTGCTGTCATAATTGAGACTGTAGTGCATGTTGGCAAGGCTCGTGCAAAACTTTGAACAATGCACAATTGCAGCAGTTGCTGTCATAAATATCCAGATTGCATTGCACATTAGCAAGGTCATTGAAGGTGCACTTGGCATGCAGGCTTTGTTCTGTGACAGCATCTGAAGCAAACTTTGAATATGTGATTTGGAAATAATGCAGGGCTGGGCACCTGAACCCTGCTCGATACAAGCAGAACAAGCTGCGTGAGACATTGAACCGAATGGCTCGCACAAACAAGAAGACATTGCCAGACGGCGTAAGTGCCCTTTGACTGCAAGGTCTCGTGGTTTCTTTTGCAATATTGGGCAATCACTCACTTTTCCTGTCTCTGCTGCACTGTGGGAAACTTGCTTGGACTGTTGTCAATATCATTACCATAGTCAGTGAGCAGCACATGACTATCAGTCAATTCCCGCTAATGTCACAGAGTCTTTCATAAGGTATGGTGGACTGCAGGCGCTGGACTTTTTGGAGCAACTACTTGTGTATGATCCAAAGCGGCGCCTTTCAGCAACAGATGCTGCAGCAGTGAGTAGACCTTACTGAGCTGTACTATGTATTCTTGGTGACGTGTGCCACGTGACTTGTGCCAAAGCAGTCCTGCATGCTGAAGAATCCAAGCTGCATCATCATGCATTTGCATGCTCCTCTGCTGTGCTGTGGTTCGAGTGATGCCAGACGGTCAAGAATGCATTTTACCCTCAAGCCTTGTAGACCAAGCCTGCTGTAGTGACAGAGCACAGATCTGGGCTATGAAGCAGCTGACGCATGTGTTTGATCGTTGGTACGCAGTCATGTCAGGCACACTATCTTTGCATGCAGTCATGCCACACATTTAGCAATTGCTGCAACCTTTATCTTATCCTGGTCTGCAGTATGCGTCAGCTTGCAAAAACAAATGCCGTTTTCCTGACTCAATGTGTCACCTGCAGCATCAATTCTACTATGACAAGCCACCAGCTTGCAATCCCAAGGACCTGCCCAAGTTTCAGGCGTCGCATGAGATGGAGCTGAAGCGCATCCGTCATGAACGGGATGAACAAAAGAAGCGACAGCATCCTCAGCAACAGCAGCCGTCCCAACAGCCAGACCCCAAACGGCAGCGCCACAACCCAGGTCAGCAAGTACCCCATGGAGGGCAGGGCAGAGGTGCTGGTTGGGGCATGCCCCAGCCTGCTGGGCGTGCTCCCTATTCAGTCCCAGCATACGATCCCAGTCAGAGACCTGGCATGGCACCCCCAGCAGCAGCAGCAGCTGCTGGCTTTGTTCCTGGCAGACATCCAGGGCTGCCTGGTGCAGTACCCAGAGGGGCTGTCCCTGGCGGCCCCATGCATCCCCCTTATGCTGGACCGGGCAGGGCTGTTCCAGTCAGTGCAGCAGGCCAGGGAGGGAATCCAGCAGCAGCAGCTGCCTATGGTGGTGCTCAGGGCTATGCTAACCCTGGTGGGTATGGGGGGAGGGGTGGTAGAGGGGCTGCTGCGTATGCACATGGTTATGGGGGTGCGTATGGTGGGAATGCTGGTCCTCCTGGTGGTAGCAGTGGTGGTGGTGGCTATGGTGCTTATGGAGCAGCTGGGGGTCAGAATCAGCTTCAACAGGGTGCAGGCAGGGGTGCGCCTCGGCCGAATGCTGCTGCTGCATATCCTCCAACTATTGACAGGCCAGCTTGGAATGCGCAGCGGCGGTGATTCTGTGGTGTTGATGTTTTTGTGTACTCCAGACAGCTATTTGCTAGTGTCATATGTGTAGGCTGAAGTATTCCAGCAGAAACTGGAGCTGTGCTCATTTACATGTAAAGACAGGCATGACATGAAATAGAGAGTAGTGTAGAGTTAGAGATAGACAGAGGCAGTTAGGCTCAGAGAGACATTGCAAGACTTGCAATCTTCAAGACCTTACTCAATTTTGCTCCTTTAAATGTTGCTGATAGCAGTATGTGCAAGTGTAACATGCGAACGTTGTATCTTGCTTGTGTATCTCTACATGTGCTGCTTTGGCCAATGGGTATCAGTTCAGCTTGATACATGGCATCAGCGGGATCATTCATTGGCACCAGCACTGAGCTTCTGGTATATCCTTTCGTGCTGCTGTGATCATTGGGTGACACACCAGCAACTGCAGTTGCCACAAGCCTGGATGATCTAAGACGCTAAGGTTCAACGTTTTTGGTGCTTTTTGCGCTCAGAGCTTTGCTGCTGTGATGTGTCACGAGCACTCTTCATGCCCATAATGCGTGCTAGAGTCTCTTCAGCTCCAGTGTCTGCAAAACAGCAGCAAGGCATAAACCTCTTTACAGGTCTGCCTGCCTCAGTCCAGAAAGCTCTGCCTTCTGGTGCGGAGAGACTTCGACGCAAGCCAACATGGCTTGACACAGTTGGCTCAGCAAAGTGCAGCATGGGACACATGCACCTGGGTCATGAGACAGTTCGCTGCTCATGGAGTGTGTGCTGCTCAAGCCTAGAGTTGCAACAGCGTGCATGTGCTGCACCTTCTCAGCCTGTGATCTGGCAGGTTGTGAGTAATGCACCACATACAAGCAGCAGCACGCACAGTCAGCATGCTGGTCAGCATGCACAGCTTTGCATCTGTGCACTGAGAGCATCAGCAGGCTTACCATCACCAATTTCATCATCATCATCGTCGTCGTCATTATCTTCGTCTTCATCTGAACCCTCCTCATCCTCCTCCTGGGCCATCATGAGCATGACAACAGCCTGCTTCATCGATTGCAGGATCTCCTTCTCGCCCATGCGTACCTTCACTGCCATCTTCCACCTGTACAGCAGCATGCAATTACCATTTGTGCACTCCATTAATCTAGCATCCAACAAATAGGCTAGACAGGCCCCAGCAATGCCTCAAGAGGCCTCAAAGCGGGCTGTCAAAAAGGATTCCCAGAAGCTTGCCTCCAGTCCAGCATAGGCCAAGGAAAACATAAACACTGACCAGCTGCTACAGTATGGCACAACACGTCACCTGTGTGGCATGGGCCTGTCTCTATGCAAGGCAGCAGCATCATCTTTGAGGGCAGTGGGGTACCGCCCCAGCAGCTTCTCCACCAGGCGCAGCAGGGTGGTGCACACAGCCTGTGCATCCGAGGTGTCATTCATGAAGCCAGCGCCCAATAGGAAAGCTGGCTGAGGCTCCGCTGCAGGTTGCACACAGAGATCACCACCGTAACTTCACTGTCAATGCCAGCTCCTGGTGCATGCAGTTTCCTACAGAGCAAACTATAGACTTCAAGCAAAATGTCTGAATGCGTCGTAGAAGCCTAACACTCTGCATTGAAGGAATGTCAGACTCCTCTTTATGAGATAATGCACTTTGAGCAACATGGGGATGTCAAGCCATTTGAGGGCATGCGGAGCCAACGTTACCAAATGTAGAGGGGCATGGGATGGATGCATGTCTGCAGCAATGCTGAGTCACCTGATGCAGGCCGCGATGTTGATGCCTCTCCAGCACCATCAGTGGCTTCTACCTTTTCTAGCTCTGAAAACTCATGTGGCTCCATGTGAAGGACCTGCAAGGGCCATACTTGTCATTGATTAGAGTTGTCTGCAAGCAGAGTATCTGGACCATCGCACAATAACCTGCAGAGACTCTTCACACCAAGCTTCCTAAGTCTTGTAAAGAACATGATATCTCATATCTGGCAAGAACCAGATGTGACTCAGCAAGCTTGTCAGGACTATCAGAACAATCTTCACACAAAGACAAGGCAAGCCCTCAGGAGCTCTCAGCACATACTGTAGCTGCTAAGCAACCATTTGACTGACATAGCACAGCACAGCACAGCACAGCACAGCACAGCACAGCACAGCACAGCACAGCACAGCACAGCACAGCACAGCACAGCACAGCACAGGGGAGTGACCTGAACAGCAGTGACCAGATCATCTGGCAAAGGCTCCTGTGAGGTGACCACAAAGGCATCCTTGAGGATGTTGGCCTGCTGCAGTAGCTTCTTCTTGCCCTCAAAACATGCCAGTGCAGCCTGCAAGCCATGTCCACAACACCTGAATACTCACCAGAGTACACACAATAGCTTGCTTTGGTGTGCAAAGATTTGTGCGGTGCGGCATCATGTGTGGCGCAGCTTGCTGGCACATGTGGAGCAGCTATGGCAAAACCAAAGTGCTGTTTTGACGCTTAGTGAAAGACCTGAGGGTTGGCTGCACAGCCTTCCACTGGTGTTGCTGCTCAACTGCAGCTGCTTCACGTACAGTATGTACATCATGTGCAGCATAGACATCATACACAGCATATGCGTGACAAGCCAGCTGCAGATATGCAGCACACAGCCATCAACAACAGGAGGTGCAGGAAGCACGTGAGTGATGCACAAAACCTGTAACATGGAGAGACATTCATACTCTCAGGTGCAGAGACAGGAGTAGAGAGTAACTGCAGAGCTCATTCTAGATGTGAAGTGCTATCTGAAGCACTTGCATCATAGTTGCTGCAGCGTACCTCATCCCCAGCTTCACTGCAGCTTTCCAGGAGCAGCACAGTGGGGACTGGCACAAAGTTGTGGGGGTTGTCATAGCCAGGCTCAAAGTCTTCAACAAAGCCGTAGGTCTGCAGTAGCTGCGCATCGCTGAGGTCACCGTATGTGTGCAGCAGCTGCTCACCCTTTGCGATATCTCTCTCTGCAGCATCAAGGGGGTTTGACACCTCATGCCAATAGCTGAGTCAATGAAGTGAAGGAGGGTCAACAGCAGCTGGAGAGATGGGCATGACAGATTTTGGGTGGGCTCAAGTGATGAGTTGGGCCGTCATAAGTAAACATTTCTGCGTCAGTAAAGAGTGATTTGATGCTGGTGGTATAAGTATCTCAAGGCAAGCCTCCAGACCAGAAGCAGCAGAGCTATGCAAAGACAAGAACAACCAACAGGTTGAAGCAGACTTATGTTCTTACATTGATGACCCAGGCGGGCAATGCACATGTTGCACAAGACAATCTTTGATATGGCAGACCCGTCCCTGTCCTCAGGAACCACACATCAGACATAGCCATGTGTGTGCTCCAAGGTTCTGTACGTATGACAGGCCTGCAAGAGTCTCAGCAGATTGCACTGACCTGCTTTCATGGTGAAGAAGCCTTGTATTGTCATGGGTTCACCATCAACTTTGACAGTGAGCTCAGCGTTGCTCTTGCGTAACAGCGTGTTGCGCTTGTCAGGCTGGGTTGAGTGGTTGATCATGTCAATAGCTGGAAGCATGTACAGCTCCACACCTGTGACAGACAGACGCTATGCAACTGAGACCACTGACATCGGAAGCACGAGCATGCTTGCATATGTCACCTTTGCTGCAGTGGAGACAGGTCATGTGTCGCTGACATTCAAGACTGATCAAGACAAGAATCACTGCTGATGTGCAAGCATCTCAAAACACAGTCTTGTACCATAACAACATATATATATGTGTCAGATGGGACACAGACCGCACTGCGCAGTAGCCACAATATGTGCTCACCTTCTTGTGCAGAACCAGTGATCCAGTTTTCTTGCAGCATGTGAAAGGCTCGTGATTGCACCAGGCCTGCATGAAGCTCAAAAGCCTCGTAGGTCTGCACCTCTGCTGGCCAGATGTGTGTCGCTTGCTGCATGATTGGTGACACCTCACGCTCAAACACTGTTCTTGTACTGTCGCCAGCAATCTCAATTGCGGTGCCTGCACATGTTGTATACTCAGATCCACGACTGCCATGCACTGATCAGGCGCTAGAAGTGCTATCTTTCACGTAGCACAATGCCAGAGATACAAGCGCATGCATTGTCTGGTGTATGTATGGCGCTTGGTTTGACAGAGCCTCGTTGTGCAAACACAGCAACATGCTTGTGAGGGCAATTGCTTCCTGTGATGCAAGGTCTTGTTTGACAAAGGTAGAACTAGAAGGCACAAGCTGCAAGCATGAGGACATGGGTGTGACAGGGAGACACACCTTGCAGCTCTGACAGTTGGCCTTTTGACCAGCACAAAACACAGTCATGCTCCTGTGGGAGAGTCTGAAGGAAAGCACTGAATTTTGATTTTGACCCCTGCGCTGCAAACAAGACTACTTTTTGACATGCTGTGACTTCAGCAGTGCTGACACTAGCAGTCTTACATTACCTGTCCCATTTCATACAGCAACAGTAGCACAGTTGCAAGGAAAGGGCTGATGCTGGGGTGCGTTTCCTTTAGATGTTTGACTGCAGCACTATACCCTGCCTGCAGTCATGACATTTGCATTGCGTCTTGGCAACTCATGAGTTGCGGGGCCCAGCAGAAGCGATTGTTCGCTGACCTGAGAAAGGCTGTATTCTTGCTGCGTTGGCATATGCAAGCAGCAAGACATCGGAATCAACATGAGCTGCTGTCCTTCCTCGATGTCCTCCTCAGCAACGACGCCTCTGTCTCCATTGTCATCAACTTCGATGAATGGCTTCAACTTGGGATTGAGATAGCCGCCTTGACCGCCTAGCCAACTTGCGAAGCCGGACATTCTCAGTAACAATCCTCACGATGACACGACTACCAGGCGTGGTCGATGGACTCAAGCCGGTGGCAGTACACCACCACTTGAGAAAAATCACCAGTGACACGCTGCTGTGCGGGCAATGCCGTGTGCGCGTATAGCCGAGGCCCTGGCCGCACAAGTCGACATATGCATTGTGCCAGCGTGCGAAGCTTTACTAGCAACAATCTTGGCAGCGCTCAAGCATTTATTTCAAGCTCGATCGAGTGGCCCATCTTTGGTCTCAACACCACATGACTGCATTATAGGCTATATTACAGGCTGTATCGTAGCATGAATGTATCGCGGCTGCCTGAAAGTCTGAGGGGTGAAGCGATTCAGACCTGAATCTTCTGTGATCAAAGACTTGCTACACAGATATCACACGCTCTAATGATGGCAGCAAATCAGACAGATTTTGTAGGCACTGTTTGGCGAGACGACATGTGGCTTTCCAACTACCCATTGAATTACCACACAGCAATCGACTACTTTGCATGCTCGCCGTTCTGGGACCCAAAATGCAATAACGTCAGGGCGCGTTTGGAACAACGGGCTTTAACGTAACAGCTCTTGTATGGTGCATCGCATCTTTGTTCAAACGCAACGTTTTGAGACTTGCTCTGTGCACAAGCAGGGATCTGCAGGGCATAGAATACACTCTTGACTCTTGCCAGGAGCCGCACCTCTTTGTCATCTGCAAGCAGGAGAGGCAATCAGCTGATGCTGCTGTGCCAGTAATGTTTTACTACATACTGGATGGCAGCGTGTACCAAACACCAACCATCCATGGAGTCCTGTCAGCACGACTGGTACAGGCTTGTCCTGACTGTAGAGCCCTTGTCAAGTTCTGTTGCAGCTGTAATACCAAAGTGCAAGTGCCTAGTCAACAAGCTGTCTTTCAAGCGTTTGACTCTAGTTTACTTTGCTTTGTTTTGCCATACAATTTTGGCACATTGCAGCCTGGAAGGCACAGCTCCTGCCTGCACATCACATCTGGCTTTGGCAAAGGTTCTCCTGACTGATTGCTTGCATCTGCAGAGCCGGTGCATGTACAGTGTCCAAAGTGCTTTTTTGAGGCTGCAAAAGGATCTTGACCCGCTCATGAAAACTGTGCCGGCTCCAAGCAAACTTCTGAGCTTGCCTTCTGTCCCAACACAGCATAGCAAGCTCCAAATGCGCAGAGTACCAAGCAACGAGGACATGCACAGCACAAACAGAATCATATCACATGTGCTGAGAAAGGTATGGCAAGCTTCAGCAGAGACTCTGATATTGACCACAATGTGCAAGCTCTGCCAGCAAGTTTATTCCTGGATGAGCATGCCAAAGGACAGTTGCATAAGTCACAAGCACTATGTACGGAGTGAAGCATGTGGTGCCTGAATGCAGAATGCATTGGCAGCCCATGGCCAGCAGCAGCAGCAGTCTAGTATGCTGTCATCAGAGCCCTCAGAGTTCCATCTACCTCAAGTCCGGGCAAACACACCAGCTGCAAACGGGGCACCTCAGAGCTGATGATCACTTTCAGAGCCAGATCTGCCAGCATTTGCTGTACGGGCAATTGCATATGAGGTATACACCAGTGCTTTTGCACATTGAATGGTTACCTTGTGGTTTCCTTTCCAAAAAGCAGAATAATGGCCTGATGTCATGCAGGGCCTGCGGCATTTGTGTGGTGCCTCTGCGCTTGACAACCAAGGACCAAGGACCCCTGCTCACACACGATCCCTCGCGATCGCACTTCAGAGTTTATTTAGGACCAAGAAGTTTATGCATATCATGGTAGCAGTCTGCACAACTATTGTATTCGCTGGCTATGCAAGAGCTTGCCATGTAAATGTAGTATCTGACAAGATACCATGAGCCCAAGTCAGGGGATTGTCTTGCACAACGAGCAACAGCAAATAGGAGCACTACTGTTCAAGAAGTCCTGAGTGTCATCACTGTGCATGCCGAATCTTTCTTATGGCTTTTCTGCTGAGGCTGCATATACCCACTAGATGATTGTAATGGTGTTTGCACTGGCCCTTTGGAAAAGTTCTGCTTGTATTAGAGCAAAGCTAGGCAGAACATATCTTGTCAATGCGTTGCTACATCACTGAACTGTGCAGCAGAGTCTGCACACCTGCCACCAGAAATTAGCTGATTCAGCTACACGCATTGCAGGCGGTTAGCCCATATATGGAGGCAAACACACATCTCACCAGCCAACACCGACAATCCAGTGCATAGGGTGCTACACTTCTGCAACGCCAACAATACAGGAAGCTCCTGCGATTTCTGCTGTTGGAACTGTACCACAGCAGCAGGATCCAGCATCATGGTTGCAACAGTTACTCGTGCATTGTTTTGCATTGGGACAGCTCGTCATACTCATGATGTTTCAGGGACACGCATGCTGACTTTGGAATCGTTTGTTTGCATGCTCTGAAATGCAGTGTGAA
>JAABUK010003685.1_pt1 | contig 25626 bp, 23 predicted proteins | sample 5559141 | NCBI WGS metagenome assembly JAABUK01 (sample SAMN10711869, study PRJNA513367) | rock metagenome | isolation source: Antarctica rocks | place: Antarctica: Victoria Land, Pudding Butte nord | collected 2016-01-03 | reverse complement strand
TCATCTCATTCCAATCTGAACCCCTACCTTATTTTCATAGCGGATCCATCCATCCATCCATCCATCCGTTAACGCCTAGAATTACACAAACGAAAAAGCTAGGAAATTGGCAAATTGGCAAATTAGGAAATTAGAAAAACAATATATATGCCAAGCTAGACGAACGGACAACAAGACTTGCGCTTCGTGCCGTGGCGGTGGATAGAGCGTATATAGTAGAAGTTTGGGGTGATGACTACTGATGGATAGATGGATGCATGCATGGACATATATGGCTAGGTGGATGTCAACGGGATGCTGATCAGGCGCAAATGATATAGTAACCTGATCACGCACAGCTAGGTAGTGATGGGATGGTTGGGGTAAAGATGAGCGTATTCGGTTCTGCAATTGGGTATATGATTATGTACACATCTCTCCGTACGCTTCGCGCTCGCTCGCTCGTGTTAGATAACAAGGCATGGATTTCGGATATCATTATTCGACTGGCAAGATGGAAAAAAGGGTAGAGACAGGTATGCTCGAGCGCTGGGCTCGGGGTATAAGAACATGAATCAGCTAATGCGAGAAGATCGATTCTGGCGTTTGTGCGAAAATTTGTGAAAGAATGGAAATGACATCCACTATTTGTCCGCTTGAGGCGGGCTGAAGGCTCTCACGTTACTAACATAGAGCCCACATCACTCCGCCGATGGCTGCGATGGTAGCGAGTAGAGTGCTGGTACTCCTGCCTGCTGCGGCGCCGGTGAATGGTGATGGCGATGGGGTGGGGACTCGTGCACCGGTTCCACTTGGTGAGCCTGCGACTGGGCCTGAACCTGCGCCTGCACCTGCGCCCGAACCTGCGCCTGCACCTGAGCCGGATCCAGAGGAGCCAGAGCCTGAAGAGCCGAGGCCAGCGGATGCGACAGGTACAACAGTCCCGCTTGGCGCGATGACGAAAGTGCTTCCACTGGTTGTGGGGAAAGGCGCGGCGCTGGAGCTGTAGATGACGGTCGCGCTGGCGGATGGACTCGAGGATGGGCTGGAGGCGACTGCGCTTGAGGAGGGCGGGCTCGAGGAAGCCGGAGCCGTCGAGAGAGGCGCACTCGTGGAGGTAGAGGTGGAGGTGGAGGTGGAGGTGGAGGTAGAGGTCCCAGCTGTAGAGAGGATGGTGGATGAGGTTTCAGGGATCGGCACATGCGAGGTAAAGGCTTGAGTGGTGCCGGCGGAGACTTGGTAGATGGTTGTGGTTGAGGTGGAGGTGCAGGTGGTTGTCTGGGTAATTGTCGCTGCTGAGGTGAGGGTAGTGAGGAGGACAGTGAGGCTCATTGAGGTGCGCATCGTGAGGTGAGTGTGCGCCGTAGAGCGCTCGAGATCTCTGTGAGATTGGTATGTGTGTGAGGGCGTGCGCTGGTCAAATGATTTTGCGCAGAGGTGAAGGTGTGCGTTGCGCCGATGCGGTTCTGAAGGTGACGATGCGTTTGCGCAACAGCGTTATCGCAAGGTTTGCCTGAGTAAGAGACACTTTGTCCTTAATATGACGGAAGAATTGAGGCTGGAGGCTGCGCACACGATGTCTTGCTTTTCCCCTTGCTTACAACAAAGATGTTTCGAGTGAGAGTGTATATTTGAGATCAACCCAAATAAGATGTTTGCTTGTAGAGAGCGTGAGGGCGACAATAGTCCGGTCTAGTTCGCAAGGTGTTGTCAAAGAGTGAATGGTTGAAAATTTGAAGGATCAAGTGAGTGAACGACAGCGACCGTGTCTTTTTTTCAGCGTGCAGGAGGGCGAGCAGGAGGAGGCGGCGACGAGGGAGCGCACTCAAACATATGAGACTAGTAATTGCCGCGGGGACTCATACCTAAGTGTCGGGGCTAGTGGCTAGGAACCATATCGAGCTACGCCAGCGCAAGTACCTATTCATCCTGATTAATCACGCTTTCAAAGAGTTTGTCGCCAGTCAGAGGGCAGGTAGTCTGGCTTAGCCAGATGTGTGCCGAATTGCAGCTGGCATGGGGATTGGCGTAGCATCCGCCGCATAAAGAGTGAAATGACTGCAATTTCGCATGTGGGAGGCTCGAGATGACGGCAAGTGTGCGTCCAGACTGCCCAGCCGAGATTGAAACCCTTAGCGTGTCATAATCCCTGTCCTCAGACGTTGCGAAAGGCGCTTACCCCTGGACCTTTCGCTCTCTGTGCCTGGTTCCTGGATCTTAGCGTCGTCCATCCAGCCAGATGATTCGCCAGCAGTGAGCCTTACCAATGATCGTCTCCGGGATCCTCTTTTGGCTTCGAAATTGGCTTCTCAGGTTCTGATGTCGATGGCAAATTGCGTCAACGTGGTGATAGATCTGGGGAAGTGGAGACGTCCAGAAGAGGGAATGGTTGACGACATGGTCTTCTTCATCATTCTTCTATCATGCAAGACACAATTCGTGCAAGAGCGCATTTGAAGGATGGATGTACAGCCTCGAGGCTGGGTCGAGGATTCTGCGCGATTGTGGTGGTGGATTTCTCGTCGTTTCATGGCCACTGCTACGGTCGCAGAAATTGATCGACCACGACCCTTGCCTCTGTACACGATTCAGGAATATTTGCTGCAAGGAAAGGCCACGCTGTGCGGACGTGAGATGCACGATGCGGCTCTTCTTGCGATGGAGCGTGGTCGGAGACGGCACACTTTGCTCCGTGGAATGTTTGAAGTGTCTCAGGTATTCTGAGAGACAGTGGGATTGTTTCATTGTTTCATTGTCAAGCAAGGATCGTGTCTGCTGCATGGTTCCAACGTGTTTGACATTGCCTGGCAAGCACGATCTAAGCTTGGACAGACCTTGCACAACGTCGAAATCATGCAAGGCCACAAGCGCTCAGAAATCGAGGCCTTCAGAGTGGACATTAAGCGAGGATGTCATCATAGCTAAACACCGAATTCTCAGGTGCATCATCCAGTAGTAATAGCTACATGAAGATCCTCATATCATCCACACCTTGCATCATGGCAGAGGCATCAGCTGCTTGCCAAATTGAATGCGAAGCCAGTTGCACCCACAATCAACACCAATATCCCGGCCATCCATTCCCATCTCGGCTTATCCTCTGCCTCAGCGCCTTCTCCGCGGCATAAAAGTTTTTTGAATTTTCGTAAGCTTCATCCTCCTCTTCTCGACAAGTTTCTGCGCCAGTGCACCCATACCCACACAAGCTATAACCGCGACGGTGAGGGTCTTGCCGCCCATATTTGTGGCGTGCGGGGTTCCTGGAGAGAGAGGTAAGGTAAGGGCCTGGAAATTATGTATGGTAGATTTGGCTTGGTAGGGCCGTGAAGAAATGAGGAGACGCGTTATGTAGCGATGTTGGAGGCGTGGGGTCAAGGAAAAGAAGACTGTCTGTTGGGTGAAGGATGGGGGAAGGTCCATATCTATCCTTGCATCGATCGACATTTGCTGTGTTGTTGTTCAAGATTGCTAAATGTGACGAACGAGCCGTCATGTTTGCTCATCGACCCAGCTTTTGAGTAAGCTGGCATCGTATGTCCAGTCTGTTGCCATCGCAGAGATGCGCATGGAAGGTATCCTGCAAATCAGCAGCCCAATGCTTCTACACTATGGTCTTCCAAGGACTGTATCATCCTGTAAAGTCATACGCGTCCTGGCCTCTGAGGGTGTATTAATATTAGCTATATTAGCAGTGCTAGAATTGTAAGAGCCGCACATAGCTAGACGCCGCTAAAGTGAATATCGTATTGCACATCGGCGCCGGAAGAATCAATCTCTAGCGTAGAACATTGACGACGAAGAGACTGATCTTCGACGGGAGATGCAGAGGTTGGATGTGATGGTATTGTTATTGCTCGTTAATCAGTGTTTGGTGGAGGCGAACGACAAGGGAAAGACATGTCTGTAGCCTGTCCTTCGTAACACCAGATACGGAGGTCAAAGGGAGTGGAGCGCAGCGGGATCCTCGGAACAAGTCCATGCGTGTGCTATTGCTTTGGAATTTGCAATATGTGGCAGGTGTGCGACGTCGTCTTGAGCGTTCACATGCTTTGAAGGCAGGTCGTCCGCCTCTTGTGACTTCAACGACGTGGGTTGGTGCGCGATGGATTTGTTGTGCTCGCTGAGATTGGTACGTGACGTCTTGGTATAACACGTCACCCAATTCATTGCTCGCTGGAATCACCATGCGAAGGATTCTCATTTCCTGACAGCTTGCCGATCCAACGTGTTTCGGAGTACCGGGCAGTGGTTACAAGGTATCTTAAGACAGGTTTGGGCTTTAACCCTCTATTTACCGTACGACCAGAGATTTCGGCCAAAGGTAGAACCCAGAGATCATGAACACGGATAAATCTTTGTCCATCAACGCATTTCTTATCCACCTTAGAACATTACCATTCATACAGCTGGGATGAATGACAAAGATGCAGCTCGCTTCGTCATGACTGCCCAGAGCAGCAGCCAGACGCTTCTCTAGACCGCGCCTTCTGTCTACTGGAGCACTTCTGAGTCTTGTCTGGATGCAGATAGCGTCAGTGGTCTGTAGGGCAGCATACCATAATGAATGACGCCAAGGTGGTGATTTACCTGACTTCACCTTCACCACGCTCTGCTGTGATGTGGTTACCATGATCTCTCCGCCCGTTGCAATTGTTTTGATTATCAGAAGGCTTTGTGCGTGTTCCAAAACCCCCGATGGCACCGCCTCGGCCTATCTGATCCACCCACCCATGGGATTCCCAATCACAAGGTGATTGTATTCCTTGGGCTTGATTACACAGTGGGAGATTCTGCTTTGCAATTCGAACGGGCACTGCTTGATCAAGTCAGCCAGTCTACCCCCAACGTCTGATCGCAATCGTAGTGTCCGAAAAGTTTGGAGAAGCAAGTTGTGTAGTACTTACATAGTGAGCTTCATGTACATCCACCCGCATACCATCAACAGTATCGCATTAATCGCAATTGACCCAAGCAGTCCCTTCTTGTAAAAGCCAGGCCTTCGATGTATTGAGATAGGTTTATTCCTGCTCTCCACGCTCGAGTTCGGATCTTCGCGCCAATCGGCCAGCTCGGCGTGCGATTCGTCTGCGCTGACAGGCTCGTAGGTTTGCCCCTGCTTGAACATGTTGAGGACTGGTAGGGCGGCCATCAGCCGACGGGCGCAAAGTGTTGAGGTGGTTGAGGGGTACTGTTCTACGTTGGGGAGATACTTATCCAGGCATATATGGAAGCGGAGCAGTTCCGCTTGTCGATCTCTGTCGATTGCCAAGCCCGCGTCATGCCGATATTATTGTATCAACAAGTCGCAGACACAACCATCGCGTCCTTATCGTCGTAAAGACCCTCATACTCCGGCATCTGTCCGACGTATTCTACACTCTGAAATTACGCGAGTCATCTAATACTGCATTGATATTATCTCTAAGTTCAATGTAATTTCGCGCGCAGAACATGGTTTCCCGCGAGGAAGATGGTCCTCGGAGGCTACAAAACAAGTGGGCCAAGAAGATTGATGGCTTGGGTTCACAAGACACGATAATATCGGAATCAACTCAAGAGCTCTTCGACGATCTGTACAACGACATCGAGCGCTACAATCCTCCTACATTGCCTCAGTTTCCAACCAGGGCTACCCTCCCGATCAGCCGGAAGCGTGATCGAGACGAATTGATTGCCAGCTCCAGTGATGCACCTCTATTTTCGAGCGACGACCTTCCCTCTTCCTCGGCCGACAACTACCTTGAGAAGAGGAGGAAGCGGCAGCATCAGCGGTCATGGTTCGAGGAGGATGACCTCTCAAATATCGCGAGCCCTAGCGTATCAACAAGGGCCCAATACTCCTTAGACACAGTGCTACGCTCGCCGATAAAACGGGATCGAGGACCATTCACGAGAGCGTTCGATAGTGGCGTCTGGATGGGCAGTGATGAAACCACTGGAGACGTCCACTGCGATGAGACCACGGGCCTGAATCTCGAGGAGATAGAAGAGAGTGAGATCGCTGAGGATGAGGAGGGAAGCGACGGTATCATAGATGGAGCTACCTTTTTGGCTCGGACACCAGAGAAACAACGGCGCACAGATCTGATCACTAAAGCCATGCAGACTGTTGAAGATCCTGGCGACTTGGAAGGGCCGGTGTTCCCCTACTGGCAAAAGCAGCCGGACAATCTGGAGGCATTCCACATCCTTCAGAAAGCGGCTCAAGTACTAGTGTCTAAATGTGTTGACCAAGGAGAAGAGGAGCTCGATCTCTCGACAATGTATTTGCAGCAATTACGGACGCCGACCCTGAAGCCTTTACGCTATTATACCAAGCAAGTGCCTCAGCAAGGTGATAGCTTCCAAGGCTTGACGCCAGGTCTAGGCTTGTATTTGGCCAACAACTGTTTGGACGATGTGCCAAGCGAGGTCTACCACTTAGTAAACCTGAAAGTACTCAGTTTGAGGTCAAACAATCTAACGGAAATTTTACCCGCGCTGTCCGGCCTCACCGATCTTGATGAACTCAACATCGGCGGCAATCAGCTAAGATGGCTTCCATGGGAAATTCTCGGTCTTGTCGAGCCGTCCAGTCCGCTCCATGTAGAGAAGTGCACTGTACATCCAAATCCCTTTCTCAAACCAGTGCCTTCGGTTTGGAACATTGAAGATTGGAAGAAAACTCCCCGTAAAGAGTGCAAGGGCCATCTGGCCTCGACCCGAGTTGCATTTCTTGATATAACAGGCTCCTCCCTTCGCCAGTACGCTCAAGCTCCTTCATCGGTGCCGGAACATTGGGAGATGTCATTGAACGTCAAGGACTCCGTCTATCCTCCACTACACAAGCGCACCAAAACCCCTTCTCTTATGGAACTTGCCATCCGAGCATGCTATAAGACTACGCAATTGAGCCAGCTGCCATTCCTCCTCCCGCCAGACTGCCCTATCCACATCAAGCGATTACTTGAATCAACGTGGAAGCTCAAAGAATCCGGCGGTAAGCGCTGCTCTGTTTGCGGAAGCGACTATATCATTCCTCGTACCGAGTGGGTGGAATGGTGGTATTGCACACCCAGCCATGGCCGTTCAAGTTCCCATGACCCGTCCGTACCGGCACACGAGGGAACACCAGTGCCGTTGTTGAGAAGAGGCTGCAGTTGGCAGTGCTTCGAAGAAAATCCGGATGTCGTAATTCGGGGCTGGAGCTCCTCGATCGCGCCTGGCGGTCGTGACGAGGATTTGACCATGGCGAGCTTGAGGACGCGGGTTTGATACGCGATTATTTTCTGGTTTTCCTTCAACAGTGCTTTAACGAGGTTATGATCATAAGATACCCGCATCCCGGTGCAACGGAAAAGTGAAAGTCGGTGGCTTCTTCTTCAATTTTGCACAAGCGCTTCTGAGAAGCTGTCTAGAAATATTCGAAGATGGCGCTTTACAAGAAAAATATAACTGTACCTTCAAATGATCTTAGCCCACTTCTTGTGCATATCACTGACAAAATGAGCTAAATTTCCACCATCAGTAACGGTCGAGCGCCGCATTGAATCATCCTTCCAAGGGCACCTTAAAACCTGCGGTAAACGGCAAAACGATTGGCTCAGAAGACTTCCGCCACAGTCTGAGTCTAATACTACTTCCAAAGTCCGCCTTTTGCCCACATTCATATTTGCAACAGTACTCAACCAGCCGCTCCAAAGGCAGGTTGGTGGACAAGTAAACCATTGTGTATGCGCCTTAATCATAAACGCTAGACCATATAAGCCGATTCATATGGCCGCGTTGCCTGATCCAAGAGAAATCTCGTCTGCAAGATCTTCGGAGTGGTGATTGTGGAATCCATGAAGCAGAGGTCGGTAGCAAATCAGATCAACCATCAGCGACCCAGTGCTCCCGAATATCTGTAGCCGTCTCGGCTGGAATTGGAATACAATATCAAGGTGTTTGACTCAGGAAATTAGTGATATTGGTACGGTGGCTGCCCCCAGCCATAAGAATATCTAGTAGGTCAGGAGTGCATTACGATGATTTTTGGGCCTTGTTATTGGCTATTCTACCATTTCCGCTCTCATTTTGTAACATATCCATCAATCAGATGATGCGTTAAGGAAGGGATGAGATACATAAGACTGATAGAAAAACAGCCGGTGATAGGGGTGCTGGTGGGGAGCAGGGCGGGAGGGTGTAGGTGTTGGGGAAGGTGGAGGTGGTGAAGAAGGGGGTTGGATGGCTTGGGTTGATGGATGGTGTGAGGAAAGCGGGTGAGGAGGATGGGGAGGGCGATGGGGACATGTAGCGGTTGTGAGATTGTGTTGTTGAGGGGCTTGCCGTCAGGTAATATCTGGATCCGCTGGGCGGCTTGCGTGGGAATGATAGAGGGGTTTGAGGAAGGAAGAGATGATGCTGGACAAAGGACAAAGGAATGGAGGGGGTAGGGAAGAAGCAATGTGGCTGCTGTAGAGAGAGACGTGGATCCTCACACAGAGCAAGAAAAACAACTCAGCATGCATCGATTGCTCTAGCATACACACCAGTCCCTCTCATCCACCACGAACCTCAACAACATCCATATTCATTTCCGCTCTCTGTAGTTGGTCTTTCGCAAAACAAGATATCCGGTATCACATGCAAACTCCGTAGTAATGACCATCTTTTATCCTGCCACCATAATCTAAACATCATCACGCGACCTCATCCCCCCACCACTTCCATGCATCCATGCCCATATCTCATCGAAGCAATGAAAGATCTACTTCCTCCGGAAAGAGCAGCCTTCTGTGAGCCTAGCTTTCCCACCCGTGGGCTGGCACAGCACGGTCGAGCAGCCGCCGCAGATGACGACGGTTTGGGCGTGCGAGAAGACGGTTGTGATGGTGAAGCAGCCGGGGCACTTGACGTCCATGAAGAAGGAGCGGGGGACGGGTACGAGTGTCTGGGTTTTTGTGGGGTCAGTGGGTAGGTTTGTGGAATCGATGGCGCCATTACATTGCCCGATTGTGTTGCAGTGGGATGGCTGGGGGAGCGGATGGGGGGATATTGGGAATGTACCTTTAGCTTGTGCTTCCTTGACTCTGCGGCTGGTGTTGGGTTGAGGAGGTCGACGGCGAGGACCTGGATTTGTGTGTTAGCAGTGTGGCGAAATTGTTGTCCTGAGGGGGAGTGGGAGAGGTACCATTTTGGCGGTTGTTCTTGCGCGCTTTACTTGAGATTTGTGATTTTCTGGGAGCTTGAGGGCTTAGATTCGCGGCCTGAGGTGTTTTGCAGATGGAAGAGAACTGTGCCGTTGTCGGTGGTGAGTCAATGGTGGTGTCTGTCAAATTTGAGTTGCTTGGTCGTGTGAGTGGATAGACTTAGCGAGAGCGCTAGCGTGGTCGCCAAGACTTCGACTCGAGCCTCCGTAAAGTAGCCTCCGTGCGCATGGATGCCCGTAGTCTTCAAGCTAATTCAAACATAATTCAAATCCAGTCTACTATGCATGTTTGAGGAGCAGGTAGAATTTGGACTGATCACTCTATAGTTAAGACATAATCCTTCCCACGCTTCAGACCCTACAGCGCCTTGATCATGTGAATGGGATAATGATCATAACGAGAGTTCGAGTATTCTCCACAATACACGGCTACACCGACACTAACGGATCCCTTGGGCATCCACGTTCGCATGAAGTCGCTGCTGAACTGTGTCGAAGCAACGGACGGCGGAGGCATTCAATGGAAATCTGTCTCTGATGCAGAATTTTCGAGCATCGGAACTCATCGAAGGTAGTGTATCGAGGCATTTGTAGTAAACAGCGTACCGGGATGGTCGTTATGATGAACGAGAAATTAGAGGTGGGTCTGGAGTAAAGGTGGCGTTGAGATAGGCAACAGATGCTATCCTTTTGTTCTGTCTGGTGACCTGCAAACAGGCACAATATTAAGAAAAAACCGAGCCGAATTGATACCGCAGAGCCTTGGTTCCTGCTTCATGTTCCTTCTCTTCACAATGCTGATTCAGAATAAGCTTAATCAAACTTTTTCCTCGTCTCTTGGATATAGGCCTGCAAAGTGTCGACTACTGCACCGTCCTAATGCAATTCGCGACTGCAAGACGAGCATCTACCTGGGCGTCTGGGGTAGAGCGTCGAATTTGACCATTGGCGGCTGTATCTGCCACTCTGCGGTGTCGTGACAGACCTGCCGCTTGTAGATACATACACAGTAGGTTTGTGGGAAAGAGCCTGTATACTTCAGCAACCCGAGGATGTTCAAAGATCATGGGAAGCTAGATCAGTGCCCGCTTCCCGTGTAGGTGTGAAGCCATTCCATGCCGCTAGCTGTTCATATGCTTACACAGCTCGGTCGATCCGTAACAGCATCTTGGAGTTCCGTGTAGAGCACAGTCTTCGATCCCTCTGGTGCCTCCTTCCTCAAGGGCACAAGCTCATTGTTGAACAGCGAGTTTTGATCGCTTTCCACATGATACATCTCATCAAGGTTTTCCCAGTTGATTTGAACCACACATGCTTGGGGAATGTCAGTGTCTCTTTTACCATGCGGTATCATCCAATCATGAGTAATTCGTAGCCCCGCATGCTGGCAGTGGTCTAGTTGGTGGTCGAAAAGTAGTAAATCCTCGTGGGAGAGTGTGGAAGGAAGAAATAATGTCACTGTTTCAATGGCTCCCTGAGAGGCCGTCATTGCTTCGAATTGGAAGTAGTGATTCGAAAGCGAAGCCACAGCCTACGCCGGCTAAGGTAATTTGGGATGTCGGCGTCGTTTTGAAAGCTTCTGCGACTGCCAGATTTGTCCAGACTTTTGCTCCGCACATCAATGTCAGCAGGGTTTGTACTCTTGGCGAAACGGATTTCGAACCATGTACGTACCAATTTGTAATTCTGTTCTGTTCGAACAGTTCAGGTCACGACCGTAGAGAATTCGGAAGTAGCCCTCCTGCTGCCGTATAATTTTCATGGCTTTTCTCCGTCTTCTACCTTCCCGTGAGATCCTGGTCTCAAAAGTGCTTTCATTGAGTATGGTGAACGAATTGACTTGAACTAGTGGTAGGTCGGGCGTGGTAGCAAACATTGATCTATTCGTTGGGTTGCACAAGCGTTCTAACCAACAAAGGAAAGGAAGTGGAAATGAGATACTATTGTATCGAGCCCTCAGCACAGACGAGTATTAACTTTCGCTCTCTTGATTCGATCCAAGAATTGCTATACATTGTTGCAGACTACCCTCTGTCGAAACGGCTAGACGCAAATAGCAAGCCAACCGTCAAACAGCACAGCCAGGTTCGGGGTTCTGTGCCGGGGAAGAGAACATCCCAATCCAATGGACGGCCAGTGGACACTACGAGCCCAATGAAGTATCGCGGCATTCTTCTTGGCATCTTTGAATACGAAGGTAAGTAAAGTACATAGTACTTTACTTTAAGTACCTGGGTCCATTTATAGAATTCCGTCATAGCAGGCACCAGATAGGCATTGCGCCAAGAGATAGTTCATGCTGCTACGAGATTGGGCGTAAGCAGATCCAGGACACGTAGTTGCCTGTGAAGGACTTGGTTCATCTTCAAAAGAAGAGATGGGGCTCGATCCCGGTACCGGGGTATCTAAGCAGCGCATAGCCTCGTTGTTGACGAGGCTGTAAGTGCTGGGCTAAGCAGCAGTGTTGTCGCCCCCAAATCCTCAAACAACAAAGCCTTGAGTTGTATCGATGATTGAACATAAGTCGCGCGCTTTTGGACGCCTGCTGCCAACATTGATCGGATGCATCTGTGCCCAGCAACCCATAGCCGAGGCGGAGGCCGGTGTCTCCTAAGGATCAGCTAGGGGCTGTGCTGCATGCAGAAAGGTGATGTGGGGATACATGATTTGGCGCAGGCACACCGTAGCATGCGTCAAAAGTGTATGTGCAACAGTATGTGCTCTAGATCATGACTGAATGAGACACTCTGGCGGCAATAGTCGAGCAGTTGAGGACACTCTTTGTTCTCATGAGCATCCAAATGGCGACGTCGTTCCTTTGTGTACGTTTGCAGCAAGTAACATGGCTGCAGTCTTCACCATAGTTCTAGCCATCATGGATACTGCATTCACAACAGTTAAACAAGGTCTGATTGTGTCGTTTGTCAGTTGTCGTCCCTCTCTCCGAGGTTGAGGCCTTTTACTCCCCGCCGTCAGCCGCTTCCGGCTAGCGAAGAAGGCTAGACTGTCGCGGTATTCCCTAAAGCTTCCATGGCTGCACACTAGATCCCCTTCACTCACACAAGCAGGCCCGTCCCACTTCGATATTCCACCCCTGCTCACCTCTGGGGGAATACTCTGTGAGGAACGTCTTCCTCGAGTATCACTTCTCGACACTTCACTCGAAGCTGCTCCGTCCATTGCCAATCACCGACACGCGTTGTTTGCAGGCTCCGATCGGAAGACCCACACCATAAGGCTACTTTGATGTTGATCTTTTGACCTCCACCGTCTCACCAACAACCCTGAAGGTGCGTGATCCACATCACATCTTCACACATCACTCCCTACCTGCTTCCTTCGTCACTCAACCACTCCCTTCATACTTCACCTCTCCCGACCATCATAACAACACACCCTTTTCTTTGGGCTTCTGGCCCTCTCACCGCTCGTCAGGCCCGTGCTGACTGACGCCATCTCAAAATTCATAACCCAGACATCCCTACTAACACTTTGGACCCTTACAGACAAGTGTCGAGAAATACAAACCTTCGGAATCCAACACTGGCTTGAGTACAACGCCTCTCAATCGATCGAAGCGTGGTTTCCGTCAGTCACCTGCACATCTTCACATTCTACGATCCTAATACAAAGTACATCCAGTGACTGCTGGAACCAGCCAAAAGCCAAGATGACTACAATGGTGCGTACACCCAATTCCTTTCCTACGTCTCGCCCTCTGCATGGCGCTCTGTTACACACACCTCCCTCTTGTTTTGCTCGGGGTTCTTCGAACTCGATGGTCTATAACGTCTCTACCTCCGGGCTTGCAGCCTTGCCGCGACAGGTAGCTCAAGCTTTAGACAAACAAAAGGCACTTGCAGCAGCTCCATGATTCCATCATACCTTCTCAATTCTGAGCATTGAACAAGTATGCTGACCCTCCTCCTTTTCCAGGATCTCCGCGTGGGGAATAAGTACCGTATCGGACGTAAGATTGGCAGCGGAAGCTTCGGTGATATCTACCTAGGTGAGACTAAGAGTTATGGTGGTTGGGCTGTGCTGACGTGTCGACCCAGGCACCAACATCATCTCCGGGGAAGAGATTGCCATCAAATTGGAGAGCGTCAAGGCCAAGCACCCTCAGCTCGAATATGAAGCCCGTGTCTACAAATCCCTGGCAGGAGGAGTCGGTATCCCATTCGTTCGTTGGTTCGGTACGGAGTGTGACTACAACGCCATGGTGCTCGATCTCCTTGGCCCCAGCTTGGAGGATTTGTTCAACTTCTGCAACCGCAAATTCTCCCTGAAGACTGTCCTGCTGCTCGCTGATCAGCTCATCTCCCGTATTGAGTACATCCATGCTAAATCGTTCATCCACCGTGATATCAAGCCGGACAACTTCCTTATGGGCATCGGCAAGCGTGGAAATCAAGTCAATGTTATTGACTTTGGATTGGCCAAGAAGTACCGTGACCCAAAGACCCACTTCCACATCCCATACCGTGAGAACAAGAACTTGACAGGGACAGCACGTTATGCCAGTATCAACACTCATCTCGGCGTCGAGCAATCTCGTCGTGATGATATGGAATCCCTTGGATACGTAATGCTCTACTTCTGCCGTGGCTCCCTCCCTTGGCAAGGACTGAAGGCTGCTACCAAGAAGCAGAAGTATGACCGTATTATGGAAAAGAAGATGACGACGCCAACCGAGGTCCTTTGCCGTGGATTCCCCAACGAGTTTGCCATCTATCTCAATTACACTCGCTCGCTCCGCTTTGATGACAAGCCTGATTACTCATACCTTCGCAAGATCTTCCGTGACCTCTTCGTCCGTGAAGGATTCCAGTACGACTATGTCTTTGATTGGACGGTCTACAAATACCAGAAGAATGCTCAGGCCATCCAGGCGAGCAACAATCAGGCAGCTGTGCAGGAGGAAGAGGAGAAGCCAGCTCGTCGTCATGCTGGAGGTACGAACGCTACCACTCCTGGTACCCCTTTGCAGAACACATCCTCAGCTAGCAAACCAGGTGCCATCTCAAGCCAGCGACGCAAAGTCATGGAGCGTGCTCCCGGCGGCGCTGAAACCCCAGCAGATACGAATCGTGCAGTAGGAGGAAGTGACAGGATGTGAGTTTCTGCCAATCATGGTTCCTGGTGAGGAACTCCTCCAGTGCCTTTGCCGTTTGATCGATGCATCACGCTGGGCGTGGAGGATTATGAAAACGAATTCTAACTAATATATAGTCTTCGACGTTAGGCTACGTTCGGCTTCCAAGGGAGTCGCTGGTGCTGGGTTCTCTGGATCTGGCAACGGCGTCTACCGTGTGAAGCGGGAGAATCACAAAGGGAACGGGGCATGGTACTGATCACTCTTCTAGGTAATGGGTTCATTGGTTCTACCAACGCCTGTGAATATTGTTACCCGTCAGTTCTACCATCATCATCCACCATGGACCTCCAGCCTAGCCTCCGGGCTCTTGCAAAGACATACATGGATATCTCCATCCGGCTTGCAAGCTTCATCTACCGATTTTACCTCATTTTGTCTCAGTTTTCCTTGTCTCGGCCTCATCAAGTTCCTGAAGTCTGAAGATCAAAAAGTTCGGAAACGCAAACACTCGAACGCTTGGTCATCAGGGTCTCATGGATGGATGTCGCACGAATGGCACGCCCCTGGCTTTGCTAGCAAGATTATTCGACTGCAAAGCCAGCCTGGGCAAGGATCGAAACATCGGTACTGGATGCATCAATCTTGGACCCTATTTAGGGAACGTCATCAACAATATCTACTTACGGCCTCTTCACTTTGCTCAAAATACACTAATATTCCATTCCACCACACGCACCCGAACCCCACTCCAGCACCTTGCATTCCCAGCGGCATAAACATGGTCATTAAGGATTTTCATTGGCAGGCATAGCAGAGGGGGCGTGTGAAGCGCAGCGATTGGAGGAAGCTACAAGAATGTTAGAGGCGGTTTCCGTGGCAGGAATGGTGACAGCTTTACTGGGGCTCAACGAACCAGTCTGACAAGCAAAGGCCATCTCTACCTGAGAAATTTCAAAGGATGGCTATCAAAAATTATAGAAAAGGGGTCGCTTCCGGGGTGGTAATATTGCTATGCCTGTATCTTTCTTCCTTTGTCCTCTTGCGAGGGCGTGTCTCAACTCACAGAAAGGCTGAATTGAGCTCGATGTACTAGATACTCGACGGAGTCAACAACATTTCAAGCCGTCCGGCAGGGCATCGTGCATTAGTGACTGTAGATTTGTGCATTGGCCATCCAGGCAGTAGAGTATCTCATATCAGAACTTTTCACTTTTGAGAACCAAAAGCCCTGTCTCAATTACTGATCCCATTTCAACGACCGCCAAACCCTTTGCTTGGTCCAACTCATGAACCTTGCAAGAATATGCAGAAAAGAATAGAACAGCATGTGTTTCCATGTGCATCAATATCTGCCTCCATGAGAACGCCCTATCCCACATCCAACCCCTTCTATCAGTGGTACCTAGACTGAGAAACCAACTTGAAAGTCCACCATACCTCGATGACCTTGCCGATTCTCGATGCGCAATCGGTACTACACAGTCTGACTCGTCCACCGAAGCGGCAATTAGATTGGCTTTAGTAGGAAATGTCACACGCGTGGATGATTTGGTTGGAGGAGACTGCGTGTGTGAAGAGGATATTATTGTGGGGGCTGACGTTTACAGATTGTGATGGTTTGCTTATGAGAGTATGGAATGGATTGTTGGGGGGACAAGGGGTATTAGTCTCCATGTTGAAGATTGCAGGACTGATGAGGTGGGTTGTAATATGTGCTCGTGCTGGTTGCTGGTCTCAGATGAGGTGATGAGAGATGTGGTGGTGAGAGGGGATGGTGTTTATGATGAGTGGATGGGACGAACGATGAGTGGATTTAATGAATGACGGGGTGGGAGAAAGGAGGCGTGGTTTGACTTGGGGAATTTTGCTGCTGAGACTGGGTATTATGGTTGGGTGGTGTGGATCAGTAAATGTTGTTTGGTAACGGACTTTTTCATTTGTGACTGTGAACTTGGCGAGGTCCTAACTACCATTGCCGATGGTTGGGGCAACGTTTTGAATGGGTCGGCGTGGATGTAAGCAATGGCGGCGCAGTATCGGAGCCATAGGGTTTTGGCTCTGGCTGGTTGTCTTGGTCTTGGGTCTGTGTATGTGGTGGACGGTGAGACGGATGGCAGTGTTTAGAAATGAGTGTATCCATTTGGCTTTACTTGAGGGTGGTGAGGCAAATCTTTTGCTTCCACCACAGGCGACCGGGCCTCACGGATGTCTCTAGGAGCCTTCGATGATGGCATTGGTATGGTCGCATATAGCAAAGGTGGACTCCGCTCGTTCGCACAGACCATTCCCTTCTGAATACCGCCATCCACTGAAATTCGATCGACGTCTTCGTCATGGCGTCTCTAATTTCTGTCTTCAAAGGCTCTACATAACTTGTGCCGGACCAACTGTATCAGCAGAATGAGAACAGAGAACCTACATGGCCACAGCCGTTGCATTTCTCTAGGATGGCTTCCATATGCTACGCCGCGGATGCTCGCACGGCATTATGGCTCGGTATGGAGCTACCAAGCTGTGTGCGAATGCGACTGTCTCCTTTATCGATCGATGTCTCAATTTAGTTTTCTGAGCTTTGCCTTTGTCTCCTCCACTTTTCTCCCCACACTCTTCCAATCATAACACACACAGTGGTCGTGCCTCCTGTTACCAGCGCAATCATGGTGTAACACCAACCTACGCCGACAGCGTCGATAAGCCGTTGCAAAGCAGCGAGGCCGCCGGCGGCGAAGGTGCAGCGGACTATGTTCAAGGCAGCCGAAGCTGTAGAAGAGCGCAAAGGATGAAGGTCGACAAGTAAAGTGCCGCATGCGTTGAAAATAATGGTGATTGAGCCTCCGAGGAAGAATTGGAGGATGAGAGAGATTGATGGGTGGAGATGATATTCTAAGACCCAGCCATAAGCGATGAGAGGCAGCGCGGAGAGAGGGAGTAGGTAAATCATGCTTCGTAGACGAGCGTAGAAGATTGGAAAGGCAAGCTTCTGGGACTCAGATGTGTCACTGCTGGACATGGGAAGATCTTGACGGGTGGCGATGCAGCGGTAGCCATTCGTGACAATCTTTGCTTGATGCCAGACACCTTCAGTTCCTATTCTCGGGCAATCCCAATTGTTGTAAGACTGAACAGGAAACGAAGTGACCTACATGAGAGTAGAGATGCAACAAAGCAGCCCACCCCCAATGGAATGTAGATCAGACCAGCTTCCAGCTCTGAGTAGCTATAGATGTTGATGAACAGCGACGACAGAGAAGCTTGCAAACAGCTGTATACAGTGTGAAAAAAGGCGTTCACAAGAACGACAGGAGCAGTGTCTTTACATAAGAAGATGGATATACTTCCTGTAAGGCTTGGCATCTTCGGCTTGACCATTATAGGAGCGTCTACTGATGCGCCTTCCTGTCGCCCATGTGAACAGTAATTCCTTTTTTTGGCCAGAGCGTCAAGATGCTTTTGTTCAGGGCGGTAGCGAGGTGGGAGCCATTTCCGACTATCTTATGTGCAGTTTCGGGCAATATGATAGCAATAAGCACCAAGCTAAAGGCCCCAGAGATAGCAAGGAAGCCAAAAGTCCAGCGCCAGCCAGCCATCTGTGCAAGGACACCTCCAAGGACAGGTCCTAGGCTAGGCGCGACATTTGGGCCGCACCCCAAGATTCCCATGCATCACCCTCTCTCAGAGGCTTCGGTGATGTCGCCATCGACGCCATAACCAAGTCCAATAGTGGCAGAGCCTCTTGGTTTCCACCAGGCGACTCAATAGTAATCCGAGATGCCTTAGCCCAGGCTGAAGTGCCGTAGCTGATAGCATCGATGACTTTCGAGCCGGTGGGAAAGACTGCTAAATTCCAGAATCGCACTTTTCAGTCCGAGGGGACGGGCTGCACACGATTGACCACATCGATATCTAGACCGAATCTTTCTCCTACATCTGGAATAACCTCTTTCACCAAAATGCGTGTTCCATCCATAGTTACTTCTGACAAGGACTGACAATCATGATGACGGGGACGAAGGGCATTTTAGAAGTGCTGGGCCAGGATACTAGCAACCTTACAGCACGGGCGTTCAGAAAGTGGGCACCGCGGAGGTTGAAGAACGCGCATCACGGAAGCGCACTCGTACACTGGCTTGCAGGCTGAGCGAGATCCTTCCACTTGAACCCTGGACTTCACTACACCTCATGGGGGCCCAACAGGATCTTGGTCAGCCTCATTTAGCTTAGGATAGGTATCCGAAGGGACGAACTGGCGGGCAAGTCTCATCGACCATAGTGTGTGTCGTGAATCTCGCAAGAGGTTGCTTGATAGGATGGTGATAAGGTAGCCATGGGATGTCTGCATCTGCAGGAAGAGGGGCAAGAAAACGGAATCTTCCACAAGAGGCTCTGATCAGCGAGATTGTGCGCTCGGGCGGTCTAATACATCTCTAACTAGGTTCGATTCCTGTTGGCGCTGGTTCAATGTTGGAGGTCTTGTCTTTTTCTCATGCATCTTGTCTACGGCAATTTATCCGTACAGCTGTGCTAGGGCATAGAAGGGAACAGGCGCAAACCTAGAACGGGCGCAGCCCTATAGGGCGCTAGTGCTACTAAAACAACTCCCGTATCACAATAACTAGAATATCGTTATTTCACGCTTTAGGACGTTCTATTACGTAGTAATAATATCTATTATAGTTATATACTACTTAATTAATAAAATAAAGAGTTAAATATAGAATCAAAAAATAATGCGCCCGTTCCGGGTGACCCCTTCTAGGGGTTCATAAGCCAGGTGGCTCCCCTAGGGCACTGTAACTATCACCTACCAAAGAATTTGGGCAGGAAGTTATAACTTTGCTTTCCCGCCCCTACTACTAGGGGCTCAGGCCTCCCTCAGTAGGGTTCCGAGTATAGGTGGCCCTGTGGGCCCTCGGGGCCTAGCTGAGGTAAATTACTATGTATTCAGTATGCCGGATACCGTGCTACGGGTTTTAGGGTTTGGATAATCGGTGTTTCGTCCAGGGCGACACCAAACCCAGCTTGCACGAGGCTGCTGAATGACCTCGTTGCAAACCTGCGTTCCTGGACTAGGAACGGTCAAATGGTTTCGACACAGTCAGTCACCGCGCCAATGAATTCGTCACAAGGTAAATTGGCTCCAAGGTACTGATTTGGCAAGACCATTGCTGCATGGTTGGTCAAAGACAGAGCCCATCGCGGTCTACCCAAGGCATTGTTGCCATTTTCGTGGCTTTGCCGCTGTAGCAATGGTGAGAGCTACAAGCGTCGTCACAGGAAATATTGCCTATCTAATCACATCGCAGATCTCACGATTCCGTCGGCAGGACAAATCTTCCCCACAAGCCTCTGTAAGCACTCGTGCAGAAGAATTAGAGGATGGAAACTCCTCGCTTCATCCGTCACTTAATCTTCCACTTCGCATTAGAAATTCTCAAGATTCCAATTCAAGGCGAAAGGACCGCTCACACGACCGCCGTGCGGATCCGCTCGGCTTGACAATCCTCCATGAACCCGAATCTACTGTATCAGCCGACATTGTCTTCGTCCATGGATTGGGGGGGACAAGTCGGCACACCTGGTCGAAAAACCGGGACCTCCAATTATCCTGGCCTCTTGAATGGCTTCCTTACGAGCCTGAGCTAACGTCCGCCCGTATCATGACGTTTGGATACAATTCGCATTTCTCGTCAGTATCACACAGGAAGGAGAATATTCTCAACATCTCGGATTTTGCGAAGGATTTGCTATTCAGCCTGAAATTTGCAACAGGAAAAGGCGAGCGCAGGCTGGACATCGGATCAGTACCAGTTATCTTTGTTGCTCATTCTATGGGGGGTCTGATTGTGAAGAAAGCTTTCATTCTCGGCCAGCATGATGAACACTACCGGGATCTTATTGGAGCGACATCCGGTATAGTTTTTCTATCAACACCTCATCGGGGGTCAAATCTCGCAGATGTCCTCAATACCATCCTTTCAGCATGCATCTTCGCCTTCTCTCCCAAGCAATACATAGCTGAACTCAGCATCAACTCCCCAGCCCTCCAGGAGATCAATGAACAATTCAGAAATTTGGCTCCTAGCGTATCAATCATCTCCTTCTTTGAAACTCTGAAGACGTCTATAGGTCTCTCGCAAGTAATGGTCCTTCAGAAGGACTCCTCAATTCTTGGCTACCCCGGAGAGATCTCAAAACCCCTTGACGCTGACCACCACGACGTTTGCAAGTACACCAGTCAACAAGATCCGAACTATATAAGTGTTCGCAACATTCTTAAGTATCTCGTAGGGAAGCACCGTTTACAGGATTCACCAAAGACAGAATCGAATGCAGTTGAAGAACTTCAAGAGATTGCCGCCGCTTTTGAATGGGTAGAGGCACCAGTTGACGATCTTCTCTTCTTCTCGGACAGGAGAATGCCTGGATCCTGCGAGTGGATTGATGATGACCCAAACTTCAATTCCTTCATGGCGGACGAGTCTGTAGGACCCCGATGCCTCTGGTGTACCGGACTCCCAGGTTCGGGGAAATCTGTCCTCGCTTCATCGATTGTTCAGACCGCGCAGGAGAACGATATCGACTCCGCATACTATTTTTTCCGATTTGGGGACCAAGTCAAGAACAGTCTCAATACTCTGCTTTTATCTTTAGCATATCAGATTGCGAGCATTCTACCAGAATATCGTAAGCGCTTGATACACCTTTTTGATGACGGGCTAAGCGTATCAAATGCTGCCCCACGTCCTCTTTGGCAAAAGCTCTTCACAGCGACCTTCTTCAAACTCAGCCTAGCTCGTCCTCTGCTCATGGTCATAGATGGGTTAGACGAATGTGATTCGTCCGGCCTGTTTATGAGATTCTTAGAAGACTTTCATGCATTCCCAGGCTCGGTACGCATACTCGTATTCAGTCGCAGCACTCAATCATTATCATTAGGCTTCGAGAAGATGTCAAAGAGGTTCCAGGTGTGCCATCAGGCTCTGGAAAATATGAAGGAAGATCTTCGGATGTACGTGGAGGAAGAGATGGCGACCATGCATGGCGGTGAAGAGTTTAAGAACGCCATTGCGACAGAGCTTGTGCGCAAAGCTGATGGTAATTTCCTGTGGGCAACCTTCGTTCTGAATGAGGTGCTTCGTTGTCACACACAAGACGCAGTACTTGAGGCACTCGAGGATGTTCCCCGAGAACTTGAGCCATTGTACGAACGAATGGACTCTACGCTAGCAAAGAGCTGCCGACCTTCAGATCAAGCCATGGGCAAGACCATACTAATTTGGATCGCGTGCTCGAGGCATCCTTTGAATCTGTTGGACTTGGCTGAAGCCCTACAACCCGAGTACGCTAACATTCTTGATCTAAAATATACAATCAATGTTGTCTGTGGAGATTTTGTTATTGTAGACGGCAAGGGCATTGTATCAATGGTCCACTCATCTGCCCGCGATTGCTTGTTTCAGAATCCTAATCTTAATTATCATATCCCTCAAGCGTCTTCGCACCAATCCATCTTCACAAAATGCGTCACGGCACTCATCAAAGCTAGTCCAAGAATCCAGACAGGGCAGATCAAATCACAAGCCTTCTTGCTCTACGCTTCAACCTCGTGGCCATACCATCTGGAGCAAGCTTCTGAAGTCTTAGACCAGAGCTCTCTTCTATTGCTAGCTCCTTTCTTTCAAAGCCCAGCTGTGCTAAGCTGGGCGTATCTGCTTTCAGTAGCTGGTCAATTGCGTGTGTTGGTCAAAGCTTCCAGAACAATGACTAGCTTTCTCAAGCTAGTTGATCGATTGGACGAAGGTAGAAGTCCTCTTACACATCGTCTACGCGAGAAAGAGCTTTTGGCACTGTGGAGTCTAGATTTGATTAGACTTGTAGGCAAGTTCGGTTCGCATCTCAACGACCAGCCAAAGCTGATTTTCAAATTGGTTGCTCCATTGTGTCCTTCCGATTCCATGATATTCAAGCAATTCGGTTCCCGAAGTGGGTCGAGGTTTCACCTGTCTGGCCTCACCAACACTTCATGGGATGACTGCCTGGCAAAATTTGCCATTCATGACTCTAAGGCTCCACTCCAGATCAAATGTGCGAACCGATACTTTGCAATTCTATTGTCTGATGGCACAATCTTGTTGTATCATGCAAGCACTTGCGAAGACGCCAGACGCTTCCATCATGGTGAGCGGGTTTTGACATGGTGCTTCAATCTTGCTGGCGATAGATTAGTGACATGCGGTCTTACTAAGACTATTGTTTGGATCACTGCAACCGGGCAGCAATTATTTTCTTCAGCAAACTCTCGGCGATCCAAAGCCATCACAATAGCTTTTGCAAACGGCGACGAGACACTGGTAATATGTTGTGATGACCGCGTTATTCGGAAATTGTCTCTCACTATGCGCAACGAAGGGTGGCAGGTCATGGAGGATGTGCTCGGGGAAGACATCTTTGAGGGGAAGCAGTGCGGCTCACCACGTTGTGCTTCTTTCAACCCTTCGGCCTCCCAGATCGCCATCACATATCGTGCCATTCCGCTTGCAGTGTGGTCAGTCGATGAGCCCCGCCCGTTCTTGATGGGCAGATGTCTAAGAGTCGGTGGGGGCCGCCAAGTACTCAGCAGTGGTGGTTCAGATGTGCAAGCTGTCACCTGGAATCCTATGACGGGTCATCTTCTTGGTACATATAACGACGGATGCCTCTTTAGGTGGCATCCCATCGAGGGTGATTATGAAGAATCTAGCATCTCCGTCCACAGTATCGAGTGTAGTCCGGATGGGAAGTTCTTCGTTACGAGCAGCCGAGAAGGCACCCTCAGGATCTGGGAATTCTATCATTTCACTCCAATCTATCAGCTTTATTACTCGGCTCCCGTGAAGAGTCTTGCCATCGATCCGAACGACACCAGAATCTACGACATTCGGGGATCATTTTGTAGCGTATGGGAGCCCGTTTCTCTTGTCCGCATGTGGGAACCGGACGACAAGTCTAGCGACACTCTAAGCACTCGAGAAAGTACTCAAACATCGCATGTCTCCGAATCGGCATTCGAGACGCTGCAACCCATCACCACGCTTGCAGTGGAACCTGAAAGCTTATCCTACGCGGTCGGCAACGATGATGGTCTTGTTACTCATATCACGAAAGAAGGAAAACCTGCTTCAGAGCTTATAAAAACGTTCATGACCGTGGAACATGTTTGCTGGAGCGACGATGGCCGCTATGTCGCAGCCTCCGGGTTGGGACGTAGAGTCTTTGTTAAGGAAGTCGACCAAGCAAGACCTTCTCAGCTGCCAAAGTCAATCATGATCGGAAAAGAGGAGGACCCGATTAGACAGATTCTATTGAGCCCTACCGGTGGGTTCCTTCTTGTGGCTACAGACCGCTCCTTGAACATTTGGTCCACCCATGAAAAGCTCATCATTTCGACACGTCCGCAAATCCATTTGCACCGCTGGTTCAATTTCCCATCCGATAGCACGAAGGTGATAGGGTTCTGCTTCGCGAGCATCCAGATAATTGACTGGCAAGAGGCTAATTTTATCGAGCGCCTGTCGCTTGACCGATCATTGGTGGACACTGCGACGACTCAAACGCCTCACAGTTGGCTCAATAGAAGACCTTCTGCACAATACGCTATAAGTCCTAGCGAGACCGACGAAATTGTAGACAAGATATTGCTCACAGTAGACGGCACAACATCGTTGACGGTCACCTCGCGAAGGACCCACCAAGGCCGACGCGAGAGACAGTATATGCTGATCAATCTCGCAAGTATGACCGGCTCGTCGAATACGACTGTGACCGCGGCCGCATTACCTCCAGATCTCCAGGCTTCCATCGCAATCCCTCTCGGCTTCCTAGCCGGAAATGCTTCCTTGGCAACGCGCAGGACATCATCCTTGCAGCAACCCCCCACTAGTACCGCGTCGACCACTCGCCTTGCGACTGAACACGTCCTCGCCTTCTTGGATCATACATACTGGGTCTGCACATACACGCTGAGCGAGACGAGGTTGGGGCGAGTCAAGCGCCATTTTTTCCTCCCTCGCGACTCGCTAAACTTGGACTGGCTGGAGCTGGCGGTCATGCGACCGGATGGGGTATTGCTGTGTCCTAGGAATGGAGAGGTCGCGCTTGTGGAGAATGGATTACGCGAGGAATGGCTTGAATGATATATCCGACATCCTCCAGAGCCTGTCAGAGGGGAGAAGGATGTACTAATAGGCATAGGTTGGGGCACTAGTACGTCCCGTAGCTTGAGATCTGTATATGGTTATATCGGGCGATTGGATTCTGGATCATACACCTTCGTGACCTAGGGACAGAAGAGTCTTCAGCATAAGAGGGCATTTTCTGAATGACACGGGACTCAGAACATACTGCAGCATCGAAACGAGGAAAACTTTCCTGTAGCATACGGCTTCGCTTCGACGCCGAGAACAAGGTCAAGAAAATAACAGGCACGATGTTTCGGAAATCGGAGGAGGTGAGATCTGGACAACCTCATGCACCGCATGTCGCGAGATCATAATGCTAAAGAAGCAGAAAGAGACACAACCTCCACCATTGAACTAATGCCAACAGGAACCCAACCTAATTAAAAGCAATCAAGTCCAGGATCAAAGGCTACACAGATTTCTTTCCATTGGCAAGAAACCCTAACCCTAAGACTACCTGTAAGTGGATCAACGTCTTTCATGTCCGTCCATCAGTAATGTCCTGGATAGACTTGGCCATTATGAAAAAATGTCCCCTACATCTCAGCATTAATGCGTCCTCAAATCACACCCATCTTCACCAAATACTCCCTCCAATCTAGTCACACACCTCCCAGCCCATCTCCCCAATGCCCAACACCAACCGCCCCATCCTGCTCTTCCTAGACTGGGACTCCACCCTAACAACAACATCCACCCTCCCCCTTATCGCCTCCATCGCCACTCTCCCCGTCATCCACCCCAGCCTCCACTCCCTCACAGCAGCCTACGCCGCAGACCTGAAACGCCACGACGAAAACTACATCCCTGCAAAATGCGACAGAACGAGTATCGATCAAGAGCTAATTTATCTTTCAAGTTTATCCGCCGTCGAAAAGGCCTCGGTCGAAAGACTCGAAGCTGCTGGTATTTTCGAAGATGTTCGCTTCAGCGATATCGACGTCGCTGCCGCTGCATGTTGGGATAGGGGAAGCGTCACGCTTCGTAGCGGGTGGAGGCGTATGGTCGAGAGTGTGCTGCGGAGGGGAAAAGTGGGGATCGTGAGTGTGGCGTGGAGTCGTCGTTTCATTGCGCAAGTATTGGAGGAGGCTGATAGAGCTGCTGGTGGCGATGGGGGAGTCGTCGGGGAGATTGATGTTGTTGCTAATGAGATTTGTGGG
>JAABUK010003684.1_pt1 | contig 25627 bp, 29 predicted proteins | sample 5559141 | NCBI WGS metagenome assembly JAABUK01 (sample SAMN10711869, study PRJNA513367) | rock metagenome | isolation source: Antarctica rocks | place: Antarctica: Victoria Land, Pudding Butte nord | collected 2016-01-03 | reverse complement strand
CCAACTTGGACCACAGCCCCCACCAAGACTGAGACCCCCACTCCAACTTGGACCTCAGCCCCTGTCAAGACTGAGACCCCCACTCCAACATGGACCTCAGCCCCCACCAAGACTGAGACCGCCACTCCAGCCCCTACTCAGACTGAGCAGCCATGGGTGTCCACTGCTGTGTAGCGGCTGGAGTCAACGCCTACTGGGCGCTACTAAAAGAAGCTCTCAGACTCAGCAGCCCTTGGCATATATATTATATAATCAGCATGATGTCAGCAGTGCAGCCATGACAGCCTTGCAGCATTGATTTGTGTACATAGCTTGGCTGTTTACTTGCACTGCTGGTGTGTTGAAATGAATCTTCCATACTCTGACGAATACATATTGAGCTTTCATTTGCTGCACTGATGATTTGGGTACTATGTTATTGGATCATGAACATCATAGTTGAATGAATTTTTGATCAAACTGTGACTCTCAACGCCTGATTTGATGACAGTAATCTTGGCCAGCTATCCCTTGTAAACACTGACATTTGACTGCTCATCGTGACTTTGAATGCAAACTTCATCATCTCACAGACCAACTTTGCAGCACGCATGACCCTGCATGCACTGCACAAAGTTGCGCTTAGTAGCTAGTAGCTACAGCCATGCATTTCTTGCATACCCCCATTGCCCCCCCCCCCCCCTCTTGCACACAACAGCGTTTGACTGCAGGTAGAAGCAGGAATTTCGTTGGGTTCAAGCTTGCCTCATTGCAAGTAGGCGTGTGTTTCATTTTGGCTGGAGTACACAGCATACATGGCCATGCTCTGGCATGCAATCATTGCCATGCACGGCAGCTGCCTGTTTTGTCAGACACGTAGGTGTGTCCGGCAAGCAGATGCATTTCACTTAACACAGCAGCTGCATCGGAGCGCTGCTGGCACAGGCTTGAAGGCATAGAACCAGATTTTGATACACAATCTCTACACTCTCGGATGCCATTGCAGCTGACAAATTCAGTCATGCTCTGATCTGTGCATTTACATAAGGTTGCACAATTACATACCAGAATCTATAGTTTCACAAATCAGTAATAATCTGCCATACAAGCTATGATGTTACTCACAGACACATGCCGATAACGTGCTGGAATAATCAAGCAAAGGGCTGTCCATGGCAGCAACCAACAAACATAAAGGCGCTCCAATTCAGTTATGCAATCAACAGCTGAACACCAGACACCGCTCAACTTACAAAGATCTGCTCAAGCTCAGGAGAACAAATCTATTTGACTCTTACAACACAGCCTGTGTCACACAGCGTGGTACACAGCCTAGAGGCATGGGACGCAATGACCACCAAATATCAGAAAAGTCCACACAGAGACTGCACAGTTTACAGCAATGCAACAACCTGCAGACAAAAGGACGTCATGGTCTGCTTCCAATGGCAGCCGGGTCAGGCAACAATGATCAAAAGTGTGCACCAGCTGAGTACTGTGCTACAGGCTGCAAATCTGATTTTTTGCCAGTATATTTTGCCAGTAAATTTGCCAGAAATGTGCTGCCTTCTTCCAGGCTTCTTTCAGCGTCTCCCCTGTCCTGTGTGCCTGGTGACTCCTCCCAACTGTCTCAGAGCTACATGAGCAGAAGGCTGCAGGCCTGCCCCCCTAGGGGTCACTGGGGATACCTTTCAACAGCCTCATGCTTCTGAAGCTCGACCTTGTCAGTGTTGATGGTGCTCTTCTTGTACTGTTCATGCTCCTCCTTCTGCTTCTTCAAAACACCTGAGAGCAGCTACACTGACTGCCCATCTGCTGTATGTGACAACACGTCAACAACGCTGCAGCTTGACCAAGAAGCCAAGATTGCTTGCACACATAGAATCCAAGTTTGCAAAGGCACCGCAAGGATGCCTTGGACATGCAGTGCACATCATTCAAGCTAACAAGGTGCATGGACCAGTCCACGCAGCTTGTGAAAATCTCTATTGCAACCATGTTGGCTGGCTGTAGCCGCATGCAACAATTTGCTTGTTGCATTGCGCAGTGACAGATACGTTGGTCAATACACAGATCAATGAACAAAAGGCTGAGGGACTGGTGAAGACGATGTGCATAGCGAGGCGCAGGAAACGGCAACTGATACAGACATGCCAGCAAACCTGCAGTTGCCTTTGACTCATTGACAGGCAGCTAGCGTGGCCTCAGCTAACAGCCGCTGCTACAAAAGCAGCAATGACAGTCGAGACAGCCACTTGCTTGCAGACGCCAGCCAAGTTGTGAAGCAAGACTGACGATTAACACAGCGTGTTCGGAAGCATCTAGAGCAGACAAGAACTCATGAGTATGACTGACAAACTGACCAGACAATACAGGCAAACTGGAGCATGCCTGAACAACTGAACATGAGTAGGTCTAACCTGAGTCCACAGTGCCTTTCTCATCATCAACTGGGACCTTCCTCAGGTTTGATCGAATTAGCGCAGCCAGCAGCCTCACAAACTTGTGTTTGTCGTTGTCCACCAGCTCTGCCAGTTTGGCTGCATCATCAGGCAGGCCATGTTCTGCTGCCAGTTTGAGAGTTCTGTCATCTGCAAAGGGGAAGAGCTCCTCCCAGGCTTCTTGAGCTTCCCGGCAGAAGATATTGACTGCCACGTCGCCAAATCCCTGCAGGGAACAGACCCTTGTCGGGATTGTCGTCCTATGTCAAGACAAAAGGTCCTCTCAGACCTTTTCTGACTTTCAAGACAGATTGCATGCTTGCCAACTCCCTACAGAGCATGGTAAACAACAAGCCCCAGGTGTGCTGCCAGACACGCCTTATTGTGTGATGAGTCAAGCACAAAAGCACCTCGTGGTGTGGATCATGATTGCAGCCTCTGCAAAGACCTGCCAAAATCAAAAAGTTCTGATTTGAACGCATGCGCTTGCATGAGAAAATTGGCAATACTGGCAGCTTGGAACCAGCGTTTCTGAGGCAGCTTGAAAGGAGATACAATGGTGCAGTGTGACTAGGTAACATAACAACATAGCAATGTACACACATGTATACCTTGAAAGCTTTTACCAGCTCCCTCTCCTTGACAGGGTCGTGCTTGGCCTCCTTCCTCAAGTTGTCCAGGTCACCCTTGTACTTGTCCAGAATCACCTTTGAGGTCTGATTCAGATAGTGGCTCATGCTTGGCGCTGTATATACAGTCAAAAAATGTGTGAAAGCCAAATGTACATGGGTATCTGGCATGCAGACAGACTAGCTTGCCCGTTGAATGCTATATATTCCTTGTCGTGTCAAAGATGCGCTCACCACATGAAGCTCAGCACAACAATCATTGATCATTTTGGATATACCTCTTTGGACATTGCCTTCTGAGTGGAGAGCTTCAACCTCTTCCTCGAGTGGTGCATCACTGATGGCTTGAGGAGAGGTCAGCTTAGACTTCAGAAGTCCTCTAGCCGCACGCATAGTGATAGTCTGCAGAAATCATGCCTAGTTCAAATTACATCAGGCGTGCTTCAGACCAGGAGCGTTTACGAACCATAGTCGCAGTATGAATGATGTCGTACTGTGCGCGAGGATCATACCTCGCTGAGCCTGCTACCAAACATGCTGGAGCAGGCAAGCCACTGAAAGACAGCATTAGAGCCTGAGGCAAGATCAATGCCGAGTTCCTCGCAGTACGTCTGCCCCAATAGATCGTCCGTGATCAACGACTTGACGAGTGCGCTTTTGTTTTTTCCGTCGTGGCTGCTTTCAACCTTAGCTTTCTTTGCAGGTGACGCAGACTCTTTTTGCTGCGAGCGTTTCGGAGGCATAACGCTCAGCGCTTTGTGTGTGTAATTCAAGCGCTGCGATAGAGCGTTTCTGCTGCTCAAGCGCAGAATACTGATTGGCAGACCGCCCGTCAGCCGATGAGATTTCGCTCGCCACCTCAAGCGGGACAAGGGTGCAGTGGCCGTTATCGTGATGATCTGGCTTGCAGCGCCGTTCGTTAGGGCTTGTATGTCTTTCGATCGCTGTAAGCAGCGATCAAGTATGTTGGACGCTTGCCATGATAGACGCACGCTCTCCCGTCTGCCGCAGTTCCTCAGCATGGTGTGTAAGCATTTGAACTTCGCCTCGCACACACGCTGACAGGCTTCCACGTCAACAGGTCAACCAAGCATGTGCTTGATCACACACACACACACACACACACACACACACACGCACGCACGCACGCACGCACGCACGCACGCACGCGCCCACCCACACACACACCCACTGCTCACTTTTACAGAACAGGTTGCAAGGGTCAACAGCCAGTGCAGCTGAGCCTAGACAACCATGCAAGACATTTGTTCATTCAAGTAAATTGATTGCTTATTTCTGGGTATGCCATGGAAAGCAAGTTTCAGGCAAGACACTCATCAGGCGATGGGTTTTGTTGTTGCACGCTGACCTGGCTTTTGGACCTGGTTGGACTGCTATTTTTGCGTGAGGCCAGATGGACTCACATGTCTGCACAAATGCTTCTGCATTTGCAGACCAGTTCACAAGCCCATTTGGCCTCACTCAAGAGAGGATGACTCAATGGTGATGGGCTGCATTGCTGCATGTCGATATAGTTACAGCACCAGACAAGTCCGTGCACCATCAAGTTCTGCTTGGACTGATGGACCCATAGCCACCACTGCGGACACATTGCATCATATGCATCAGACGCATCCAGCACCATACAGAAGTGGTTGTGCTGCACCACTGCCAGCCGGCAATGAAAAGCTGAACTGGATGCCATTGGCTGGTATTTTGGCAGCCAGCTGCTGCCAATATACCAGCCAACTGCACAGGCACGTAGTCTGCGCGTGCATGTATCATGGAGGGTCAATGGCCCACTGTGTCTGCCACTTGACAAAATCCTGCAAAGTACAAGTAAGCGAGCAACAATGCACAGACCTGCTGAGCTTGCAAAACGAAGAATTTAGGCTCATCAGCAATATAACGGGAGCTTGCTAAGGCGGCAGTTTGCAGCTATGACCATATATGACCAGTTGGACCTGCGCTTGGATGCTTGCCATTGCATATCAAAGCTTGAGCGCCCTCAGTTCTGAGACGCTTCTGAACCCTAATGTATATCTTACACAGTCATTCTTCTTGCAGGCTTGAATATAAGCTCTTGAAGCTGGTCAGTCTGATCCAGAAAGGTGCATATAGCCGTAACTCAAACAGTTGGTGCCCTGTGGTTGCATGTTTGCCACTAGCAAAGGACTCTCACGCACTTAGCTGACAAGTGCGATATTAAACGCGGGTGTCTGCGCGGATGTGGAAGTCCGCACACAGCAAGACAACACAGCATGGGTTCCGGGACTCAAGGTGTAGCCAGCCAGAGAAGGCCCATGGTGATTGCAGATGATTCCAACCGCGTGTTGCTGTATCTCGTGCTGACCCGGCCAGGCCGTAACGTCCAAGTTTGCCACAAGCCGATATACTCTAGATCACAACCAGCAAGATCTATTCAAATTCAGCGACACGCAAGCACGTGAAGCTGAGCAAGAGCACATATCATGATAATCGCGACAGATGTTTGAAAGTGCAGCAGCGCTGAAGCTCGGTGAGCGTGCAGATGATGTACCGAGCTGTAGACTGTCGACACGTCAGGATGATCAGTCCCATACTTCGTTTCCCGCTCTGGAACTCCATTGTCCTTAGAAGACAGACCCTGATGTCTGGTTGAGCCATCAGCTCGGCAATGCAGCCCTTCCAGCTCTTCAGCTGTTGCGGCAGCGGCATTGCAGCCATGGTAGGAGCGGCAATGCAGCCATGACAGCAGCGGCAGTGCAGCTCTGGCAGCTCAGCAGCAGCAGCAGCTTAGCTATTACAGCTCAGCTGCACCAGCAGCGCAGCAATTTGCAGCAATTCCAGCTCAGACAGCCTTGCAGCCTTGCAGCCGTGCAGCCTTGCAGCCGTGCAGCCTTGCAGCCATGCAGCCGTGTAGCCCTGCAGCCTTGCAGCCTTGCAGCCTTGCAATCCCAATGAAAAGCCTCAAAACCAAAGATATCAACAGCAGTCTCACAGCTAAACACCAACCAGAAGCCTCAACTATTTATATTAAAAAAAGCTTTGCAGCTACATGTTGTGTGCTTGTACTATGTGTTCAAACATATCGGCAACCCCAACATCAGAATGTCTTGCAATGTTGCATCTGGCACAGCAGGGACAGCTAGCTTGCAAGGCTTGCGACGATGCTGCATCATTGGCGTGGCACCACAACATTTTACGTATTACTGGTCTACAATGATGGCCTATGTTGCTGAAATTCTGCCTCAAGGTTTGAGCATTAACAAGCTGTTGCCTTGTAGATGTCCACAGCATAGCGTGAAATTGCAACCCAGATTTTCTTATCATCATAGACACTGTGGTAACATTGTACCCACAATCTTTGAGGGCTCTCTCCGATGCTTCCTTTCCTTGCAGCTTTTACTCCCTTATCGAAGATCAGGATGCTCCATGTTTGATCACTTGCACCCTGCTTGGGCAGCCAGGCTGGCAACATATGGGTGCATCAAGATGTTGAGTGCTTGACTGCAACCTGGGGCGCTTTGCGTGGAAAGGCCATGCACAGCCTCAAGTCATTGCACAGCTGCTTGGATGATAATGCAGGCCGTGATCCTTTGACTTCAAGCAACAATTTTGTGAGGTATGCAGTGTGTAAACGTTCTCCACCTTGGTCTTGCTGTGCATTGGAGTTTGTTCATGTCGTAGGCCTGAGTGAAAGCATACACACTTACGCAGTGAATGCAAGACATTTCAGTCAAGAATCAAGCTGAGTGTGCTTGCAGTGCTCTGTTATGCTCTGCTTGTAGTTGGGAAGATACTATATTGAGGTTGACAGCTACTCCATCCAGTTTCTGTCACTGATCCCTGGGTGCCCCAGTCAGGTGTCGGGGTCAGCATTTCAGTGTAGCCTCAGGTCACAATGTTGAATCTGACATGGGGCAGAGTGTGCAACCAGGACCGCACTGTTGAAACCCCAGATAGGCAGCAAATTCTCAGAAGCCCTGCCACAGTGACTGCGCTAGGCAGCCAATTTGCAGAAGCCATGACACCACGCAGCTCAAGGACATGCTGCAATGCTGCCGTCCCAACCAGTACAGGCAGCCCAACACCGACGTTGTGCACACATACTCAGGAGGCTGACCGTCGATCCAACGTACCATAGGATCTTGTTCTGCATTGCTGCTGAGTAATGATGCATTCAGATATGGTGTTATGATGTTGCTTTTATGATGTTGCAGTGTTCATAGATTTGCTACTGAACACTAGACATCTGTGACTACTGCATGTCATTGCCATCACGTGACATGTCAGCTAGGTTAGTACCACAAGTTGATGGCTCTGCATGTGAGTCGTAGAACATGTGCAGGGAATGTGCATCAAGTGAACATAGTGTGCTTTGACTGTGGTGTATGTACATGTGCATTGCTTGGTACACTTCCTGTGCAAGAGCTGTTGTTGGCTATAGCTATTGTAAAGCTTGAATCGATTGCAATTGAGTTTGACAGCATGTGAAAAGCTAGGTTTCCAGTGACTCCACTCGCACCTTTAGTCCTTTTCCCCACGAGACTCTTGTGAGTCACAGTGCCACTATGACGTCAGGTCACCAGTGCAGTGCAGTCCCTGTTCCATGCCAGAGAAGCACAATGACTTTGAGTGGGCAACGCGCTCTGCAAAATGCAAATCTGAGCTGCTGGTTTTGCAAAGCAAATCCTCATCTGTACAGATGTGCACAAGCAGCATAATTCAAACATGTGGGCATGTTGCACAATATTGAACTCATGCTTTCAAAATAGTGCCAGGTTGACAATCAGTGCCATAATCACTGTGTAAGCTTCTGTGTCACTAAGTTGCCATTGCAGGTCTTGTGACAGAAACACTTTCATTTGCGTTTGGTAGTCAGCAACAGTCAGAAAGCTGATGAAATGAAATTGATGCTGTTTCACGCCACACCACGAGAGCTTGTGCTCGCAAGGCCACAAAAGCTGAAAGTGCTGCAACCGCTGGCTTCCGTGTGAGCGAGCACACCATCTGCTCTGCGAGTCCTGTGAGAAGCGCGCAATGCCATCGAGATGTGAAAGAGCTTGCGCGATGCTGTGCTTTGATGCTCGGCACGTTCATCTGCGTTCACGTGAACATTTTGAAGGCAACCTGGCGGCGAGCATCGATGCACCGTTGTTTGACCAAGCGCATCGCAGTCGTGTGAGTTGGCCGGGATAACATCTTCTCGTGAGAAACCTCATATACAGTGTTGCAACCCGCCCAGTTAACTTTGGACCAGCCAGATGCGCACGTTGAATCTGCAAACGCAGCTGCTGCAGCAACCTCGTTTTGTAGTCAGACCAGCTTGCAGTGCCCAGCGTGCGCAATGTAATCAGCCTGCATTGTTGCGATCAAACAGCCGAATCGGATCGGTCAATGCTCAGGTTCGCTGACGTTTGTGGGAACCATACCGCTCTCGCTTGTCTGCGTTACGTAGTCTTCCGTGAGCGACGTCATAGCTGACCTCCAGGTAACTCAGGCGGTTCGACGGCATCTTCAGCATCGGACTTCTCGCCTAGCTGCTGTGCCAGGTACGCTCGTGTCCGCGTCGTCAGGCTCAAAAGCTTGGGAAGTGATGCAAGATCAGTGACCTTAGGCATTCTGCGGGCATTGCTACCTGACGCTGACATGACTGGTGCTTGGCTGCAGTGCAAGCAACAGCAGCTGCTGAAAAGCCTGTAATTTTGGTATCAGAGAAGCTTGGCAGCGCTGGTATGCTGTTGTGCTCACCCTGGCTGCAGTGAACACTGTGCATGGCAGCTACCTCATACTGTCCGGGCATTTGCAGGTTTGGACTTGCTAAACGGATTTGGAACAGCAGACTGCAGCTATGATCTGACACCTGAGCAACTCTGTGAAAAAATACAGCATGTGGATGCACTAATTGTGCGATCAGCCACAAAGGTATGTTGACATTGGCCGCCTGAACAAATGCATGACGCAGTTACAGCTGTTTGTGCTGTGTGCTGCATCAGTCAGCAGATAGGACAGCCCGTGCATGGTGACCAACATTCAGACCCTCTGGCTAAGGCACTTACTCCAGAAATATGCTGGTACTTTCAGGTAACACGTGCAGTCTTTGAGGCCAGCAAAGGTCGCTTGAAGGTCGTGGGCAGAGCAGGTGTTGGCATTGACAATGTTGACTTGCAAGCAGCGACAGAGGTGAGGTGTTTCACCTCACCTAGATCCAGATGCTCCAATGTTGTGCGCAGTTGACTTTCCTCAGGATTCCTTGTTGGTCTATGTTGTGATGCACATTGTGTTGATTCAGTCGCCTGCTCTGCTTTCTTGCATTGCTACAATCACCACTGATGTGACTTTACCTGCAAAGTGCACTTCATCAAATCTTTTCAGGTCAAGTTCAAGACAGTACTGTGTCAGACACTCAAGACCTCCTGTTCTTTGTCTTTGATGCTGACATGGTTTCGCCCTGCCTGCAGTACGGCTGTTTGGTAGTGAACGCTCCAACAGCAAACACAGTGGCAGCAGCCGAGCACGGCATTGCCCTCATCTGTGCTCTCAGCAGGAATGTGGCTCAAGCAGATGCATCTGTCAAGCGTGGTGAGTGGAAGAGGTCACAATACACTGGAGTCTCTTTGGTTGGCAAGACGCTTGCCATTATGGGCTTTGGAAAGGTACATTCAATGCTCTGACAATGTCAGACCTATCATGAGCCATCTGCTTTTCATTTTGCTCGCAATGCCCAAGTAGCGCAACACCAGCTGGCTGGCCACATGTGTAACCATACCCACCTGCAGGACACAATGTTTGTTCTGCTACACGGCAGCTGAGTGACATGTGCATGCCCTAGGATTTGCACATGCCTCGTCACATGCTGAACATACACTTGCACACGTACTCATCCAGCCACAGGTAACACTGTTAAAAGTGTATGTATCCAGATATCTGACATGCTAGCTGAGGAGCTGCACATGACACACATAACCACATGGCTGCCAGTATGGGTCTGTCAAGAAGAAATCACGCTGTGGTTGTGCATTATACCATTGGTGAGTCAGTTGGCAACTCTTCCTGCAAAGCAAGCTGCTGAGCCTCATTTGAATGCTGGTGCAGGTGGGCAGTGAGGTTGCAAGGCGAGCCAGGGGTCTCGGCATGACCATCATTGCACACGACCCCTTTGCATCAGAGGCTAAGGCTGCAGCCATTGGGGTGCGGCTGGTCACCCTGAATGAGGCTCTTGCCCAGGGCGACTTCTTCTCCCTTCACATGCCCCTCACAAGCCAGACAAAGGTTTGCAACACATTGCACTCCCTTTGTGAAAAGAAAGACAAGACTACGCCTTTTGGCGTTGATGACAGAGCAGGCTGAGAATGAGAAATGTTGGGCTATGCACCTTCTTTACCATGTCGTGGCTGCTCCTGGTCATTCTTTGACAAGGTAGCATGTCATGTGCGCATATACCTTCTGACAACCACATGTGCATGCATACATTCCTACACACCTACTTGACCGTCTTCTGACTCATGTGTGCCACTGCTAGACAGAAATCATTTCAAGTTTAAATTTTCTGTCTTTGTGACCCCTGATGAGTCACTATGTGCTGCATGTATGCATTGTGACAGCCATGTGATGCCATGTCGTGCGTCAATGCTGGGAAAGTTGCCAGTGGCATGCTACTTCTCCATCAGCAAGCTTTGTATAAGGAGCGGTTCTAAGAGCAAGGTTTCAAAAGCCTCTGGGGAAACAGACTGAACCGTAGGCGTCTGCATGCTCAGACATTGCGCAACAGGAAGCAGCTTAGGAATGACTGCATGAAGAGCAGCCCTTTTGCAGCACCACCTTGTGACAGTTGCTTGCCATGTACTTTCATGCAGCTGTGGGGCTGTCACCGGCAAGGCTCAACATTGCACCTGTTGTCCCCCCAGCAATGTGCTTTGGCGAATGTGCTGCCTGTGTGTTGCTGACAATCAGAATTTCTGCAACATCTCCCCAATGTAGCAACGCCTTTTTGTTGTCCCCAGGCGTTTCTGAGTTTAGATCTTCAGTGTAGGGATGATGTGTGTGAACTATACAGAAGACGTTTTGGGATCAAAAAAGCCTGATGTGCAAGCTGCAAAGTGAGCTATTTGGATGCAGGGCATGTTCAACGATGATGCTTTCAGCAAGATCAAGAAGGGTGCACGTATCATCAACGTAGCTAGGGGTGGCGTCATTGATGACCATGCGCTGGCCAGGGCCCTGGATGCAGGCCAGGTTGCACAGGTACAACTCACCCTATCCCCTCTTGCACAATCAACTTCTACACTGTAGTAGCCAACTTCTGCACTGTCAGCAGCCAATCTCTGTAATGGTGGCAACCAACTCCTGCAGTGTCAGCAACCAACTTCTGTAGTGTTAGCAACCAATGTCTGTGATGTTAGCAACCAATTTTGTAGTGTCAGCAGGCAATTTCTGCACCGTCAACAGTCAAGTTTTGTAACCTCAGCAGCCATGTTTTACCGTTGGCACTGGACTTCTGCACCTCTAGCAGCAATCCGTTTGGGAGGGGGGGGGGGGGCAGGATCGGCAACGTGCTGCAGGCTGTCGTAGCACTGAGCCCATAGCAGAGGATGCTTGATTGACCAATCAACGCCAACATAATCGTTTTGATTTTTAACTGGTTCAGGGCAAAGTGGTGCTGTCCATCACTGCAATTACAGCTCGCTTTCTCCAATGTACTGTCACAACATGTTGCAGACAATCTTTGTCAAGGCACTACTACTGCTACTTGTGATGTGTTCTGCACTTGGAAGCAAATCCCCACATCCTGCTGGGAACAGTGCTGACATGCTTGCACAAACAAACACATGCAAGCCACAAAAAGACAGCTACTCAGGAATACATGTACTTGGCCCCAGGGGAAGGCACATGTTGCATTCAGCCACTGCATGACCGCATGGACACAAAGAATGCTGACATGCACTGAAGCTGGCACGTACCTGGCATGCAGGCAGCACTGGATGTGTTCAATGTGGAGCCCCCTCCAGCAGACAGCCCCCTGGTGAACAGGCAGGACGTGGTGTGCACCCCCCACCTGGGTGCCAGCACCACCGAGGCTCAAGAAGGCGTTGCTGTTGAGATTGCTGATGCCGTCATCGGAGCCCTCAAGGTCAGCAGACTGAGCTGGTTGAACTATACCATTCTGTGCTTGTTGCTAGGAAGGCAGGATTGCAGGAAGGAACCAGCCTGCATAGCAAGAAGTGTTTGTGTTGTTCAGAACAACGAGCTTTGACTCAGAATCTACAGCACTGACAGCATATTCAGAAGGCCAGATTCTGGGACAGAACACAGCACAGCACAGCCCAGCCAAGTCCACCATGCAATCTTGAGACTTCAGATTAGTGCCAGCCCAGCTGCTACTGCATCACGGTGTGCGTCAGGGCAGTGTGGCGCAGTGTAGGGCTCCCTTTAGGCTTTGTGATGGTTGGCTATGCATGCATGATGCACAAATGCTTCTTGGACACCAACCTGGGCAGCCCGGTCATTAAGTTGATGCGGAAAGGGTTTAATCTTTTCTTCTTTTCTTTTCTTTTCTTTTCTTTTCTTTTCTTTTCTTTTCTTTTCTTTTCTTTTCTTTTCTTTTCTTTTCTTTTCTTTTCTTTTCTTTTCTTTTCTTTTCTTTTCTTTTCTTTTCTTTTCTTTTCTGATCACACCAGCATGAGTCAAGAACTCTGCCGACTGTCGGGCTGGCAAAGCAGCCAACTTGGTGCAGTAGAGTCTTGACAGTATGTCAACAGTGCTTCCTACTGTCAGATGCAGAATGGGTAGAAGCTGCCTGAGATCTGCAGCACCACAATTTCAAAGACGGCATTTGGGCATGTGCAAGGCTGCTTTACGTGCCAACAGAACAAGCATCTACGAAGGAACTCAGCTGGAAATCATGTACCTTTGTCAATTCCAGAGTACCGCTTGGGGATGGGTCACTGCAGATTGTACTACATACCTGTCACAAGACTTCTGGGAGGTTTTGCTCACTATGCTGTCACAATCATGATCAAAGTACATTGATCATGAGTATGACAGTTTTGCTCACCATGCTGTCACAATCATGATCAAAGTACATTGATCATGAGTGTGACAGCATGTTAAGCAAGACCTCTCAGAAGTCTGATGGCAGGTTCGTAATACAATCTGCAAAGAACCAATCCCAAGGATACTCTGGGATTGACAAAGGTACAAGCCTCCAGCTGCGTGCTTTCGTAGATACTCATTCTGTTGCCAAATAAAACAGCCTTGCACATATCCGCATATCGGTGTAACCACAAGACCACTCAACTTGTATCACACGTGTAGTGCTGGCCTGCAATGGTCTTCTTCAGTCACAAACCTTTGGCTTGTCTTCATCGCTGACTAACTTGTTGCATTGTTGTTGCAGGGTGAGTTGGCAGCAACAGCAGTGAATGCTCCCATGGTACCAGCAGAGGTACTGGCCGAGCTGCAACCCTTCGTCTCCCTGTCCCAGGGACTGGGCACAGCGGCTGTGCAGCTGGTCAGAGACACCGGCTTCACTGACATCAAGATCACCTACCACAGTCCCAGGTCTGCCACCAACTTGTTTGAATAAGTACAAGAAGAGCAATGATTCTTTCGTCGTGCAATGTTGATACTCTTAAGGGGTTACTATATGAAATAATTCTTGGCAACAGCATAGGTCACAGGGTGGATAGTTTGCGCCTTGACACATTGGCATTGGACTTTTAGCTCCCATTGCAGAACATAGGCTCCAAGGCTCATGTTACCTCTGTCTCCTGGTCTGATGGCATCTGACGATGCCTTGGAGTCCTCATAGCTCACAAAGGCTGACTATGTGACAACCTGCATGTACAAAGGGGCGGTTTGGGGCGTGATGCTTGTAGTGTAGTGAAGTTGCATCAAGCTATTGCGCATGTACTGCCCATGCTGACCGTAGAAAAGCTATTTTGTTCATGGGATCTTGGTGCAGCTGACTGTGCACTTGCTGTCAAACTCAACATGTGTCTAGAACACAAGACCCCATGCTATGACTAGACTGCACATTGAGGCACTCGTCATCATGTCAGCTGGGTGCAGCCATGCATGTATCTGCCCAGGTCCATGCTATGTTGACTCAACACAGCTGTATGCCGTGTTCAGGGGTGATGATCTTGATACACGGTTGTTGCGTGCCATGGTGATCAAGGGCATCTTGGAGCAGATCACCACCAGCACAGTGAACCTGGTGAATGCAGACCTGCTAGCCAAGACCCGGGGCCTGCGCATCATTGAGTCCACAGTCCCTTCAGAGGGCAGGTTGGCTCCATTTCAACCCTCCCCCCCCCCCCATTCCCTCCCCCTTATGGCAAAATTCCTGCCGTATTGCATGCCAGACGTCTGCCCTGGCAGCTGCATTGCCTTATGCTGACTCATGTAGCAGTTTGTTGAAACTGTACAGCGTGGCAGTTTTGGGGTGATACACTTGGCACAATCAGTGTTTCTGACCTCGTCATGCAGTCAAACATTGCACACTTAGCAATTCGCTGAGTTATTGTCTCTGTTCATGGTCATGATTCCTCTTTCTCTGACACAGCATGCCCCACCTTGTATGGGGCAAAGCTTGAGTCTCATGCCCACCCTCTTGGTCCCTCTTGGGCAGCTTCTCCTGTAAGTGTAGGGAGGCTCAAATATGATAAGCAGGATCTCACGGCAGTCTGTGTTCTTGCAGAGATGTGTTGAGCTCAATGACAGTGGCGCTGGGCACCAGCAACAGCAAGTTCAGCGCTGCCCTCAACTCAGAGGGTGACATTGCTGTGTCTGGTACTGTCAAGGGGGGTGCCCCTTTCCTTACCTCAGTCGGCAACTTTGATGTTGACCTAGTCATAGAGGTGGGTCAGGCTTACTGCATCCCTGCATGCCAAGTATGCATTCTATGAACCTCGTGGCAGAACTTATGCACATAGCAGAAGGAGTGTGCTCTCAATATTCTTGAGCTGGCAGGTTGCTGATGGCATGTTGATGCGGTGCACGCATGAAGCAGCCAGCTGCATGTGTGACAGCAGCAGTACACCAATTCTGCATGTGTTCCAAAGCATCATGTACATCTACATCTTGCAGCAGTTGAGGCTGTTGATCCACCCTCTCTGGCTCTGCTATGTGAGGGGGCATATCAGTGCATGTGGTGTGATGGCTTCAACATGCATATGCTATATCAGGCTGCCCTTGTTGACAGCATGTGAAGTCATTGACATGTATTATGGGCAGCCCGGTATAACACTTGGCTCCTCATTAAATGGACGCTAAAAGGTGTAGTCTTTTCTTGTCATTGACATGTATGCTTTGCTGTGTTGTGCAGGGCACTGTACTGCTGGTGCTTCAGAAGGACAGACCAGGACTGATTGCAGCTGTTGGGCAAGAACTTGCCGAGGCTAATGTCAACATCAGTTTCATGACTGTCAGCCGTACTCAGCCGGGCAAAGACGCTGTCATGGCCATTGGTGTTGATGGCCAACCACCACAGAGCGTGCTTGACAAGATTCCCAGCATCAGCGGCATCAAGGAGTTTGCTCTGTTCGATGGACCTCATCAGTAACAGCATCATTTGTCAACATGATAGTTTGCAAACCTTTGGTTTTGCCCAGGCAGTGTTTGGTAGTCCAATCAGCAGGGAAATGATGTAGCTTCAGTGTTGCATGAAGAGACACAGCGTTCTGCTCAGGTTTTGTGTTGTGTTTTGTTGCTTCACAGAGTGCTACTGTCTAGAATTTAGAGTCAGAGCAATAAGTAGCCAAAGGAAAGGTGTTCAGAGTTAGCTTGTCTACAACATAGCTGCCTTCTGTGGACTGAATCTGTCAGATTATAAGGACTGAAGTCAAATAGGTGAATTTACTATGCAGTGACTCCACCAGCAGCAGTGGAACAGTACAACCAATACAGTGTCACCAGAGTACACTTCCTTTTGCTGCATGTCACAGTTCATGACAACCTCGACGCTCGTGTTGATATGTAGCATTTCTTATTTGGTAACCTTGCTTGTACATGGATGCTCTAGGCTACAGCCTGTGCATTGGTATCTCTTACTGTTTGAGCATGTGAGACTGCCAGGGTGGTTTGCATTTTGTGCTCAGATGCAGCAAAGCATAGCACCACATATTGACGTGGATTATCGGGTTCCCGACCTTGCCATTCTAGCGACGCGCACCGATCAGCGCACCGATCCTTGCCTTGAAGTGACTGAAACTCCGTTTCAAACCTTGACTTCTGTTGAGTGAAGCACACGCCGCCGATTGTTCGCTGTTTCCAGGCACCTGATCCGCTCCTGATCTGCTACTCGAGCTGTGAAAGCACCACTTGTCTTGAGAGTCAAGCAGAAGAGCAGACCCGCCACATGTCACGAAAACGGCCGGCGGATACAGAAATCCAGCTTGAGTCAGCAACGAAAAGCAGCAAGTCTGCAGACAGTGCGGGCATCGACAAGTCTGCATACCAAACAGTGCAGTTTAAGCAGTCACGAGCTGAAGTAAGACCAGCTGCCGATGGCAGACTGTTTGCGGACCCTCCGTTTCCAATACCAGCAGCTTCTTTTGATATCAGCAAGGGTCTCAAGCTCAGCAACAAACAAGTCATCAAGAAAGGGGACCTGGATATGATATATTTCAGGCCCTTCCTAAGCGCATCGCTTGCCACATCCCTGTACACCTGGTGCCTGTCAGAGCTGCCTTGGTTTCTGGTCCAATACAAGGCAAGAGGCATGGATATAAAGACTCCCAGGTATAAAAGGAGTGACTGACAAGGACTGCTGTGTGCCTTCTCTTGGCTCCTCAATGACAATAGTCAGCCTGGGTGCAGGTTTACAACAACCTTTGGTGTTGATGCTTCTTACAAAGGTCAAACCATGGCCATGTATGACAGGGCACCACGCAGAATACCTGAGACTTTGCAGACTTTGCTAGATGCAGTCAGTGAGGCCACTGGCACTGACTTTAATTTTGTACTCATGAACTTTTATCAGGATGGGACCCACAGCATCTCTTACCACAGTGATGATGAGAAGTTTCTAGGTAGGGCACGTCGACGCAGCTCGCAAGTCATCTGCATCATGCACAGCATATGCATGCTGTGGTATATTTGCTTGTTCCATACAGTGTAGGGTGATATCTTGGATATCGCTCAGCATGACCAAATGTTCTCATGTTTGGCATGCAGAATGCCCGTGGGCCTCATTACAGTCATGACAATAATCATACTCTGTGCAGGTTTGAATCCCACCATTGCATCTTTGAGCTTGGGCGGGTCCAGGGACTTTCTCATGAAGCATAAAGATGATGCTAAGAGGAAAGAGAAGTTTCCTCTAGAGAATGGGGACATGCTGGTCATGCAAGGCACCACTCAAAGCAAGTGGCTGCACAGCATACCCAAGCGGACTAGCAGCGTACAGCCCCGTGTGAACATCACCTTCAGGAAGGCAATGAATGCAGCTGGAACCAACAACTACTATAAGTACAATGTTGGTGATGGTGGAGTGTATCGCATGATCAATGGCAAAATGTCACAGACTGCATAGTACTGCTTTGTTACAACACTGGAAGTTGCTTTCCAGGATACAGAAGCTGATGCATCAAAGCGAAGTGTTTGCTGTGCAACCTGAGTACCGTGATCATGCACTTGAATCAGTTGTTTTTGTCCTTGAGGGATGTAGGACTGTACAAAACATGTACATATAGCAATCATCCACATTTGTCTTGCAACAAGGACATCTGAAATGCATGTAAGCTGTGTTTGTGCCTCTGATGAGTTCATAACGTGAATCTACGTCCTTGTACGTCCTTCTACGTCCTTCTACGAGGTTTTGTCTAGGTTATATTTGCAATACAACGCTCGCTAGTCGGCAGTCCAACTGCATGTTCGGTCTGTAAAGTAGGCTTGAGGCAGGTCAGATTTGCATGCTTGGCGGGCAATGCGGATAGCATGCCAGTCAGGTTGAGGTTGGCGCGTTTTGGAAGAAAGGTATGCAGGACTACGAAGTCTTGCTCGTACAGCGCTCGGACCTTCCAGCTGTTTATGCTCGACGTGATTCTGGTTGTGTGGAACAATTCAGGCAGCTCCCTTTTACAGAATCTTTGTTGCCGATGCGCGTGCTCCTAGGGACGGCAAGCATATAGATGTTGTAGGTCATTTTGACCCAATTCCAGGTATCGCCTGCCGGCGTTCTGATCAGATCACATCCTATCTAAGCCTGTACGATAACAACGGCTGCATCTGTAGGCAAAGATGGCAACAAGCACATCACTCTGAACATCGAGAGAATTAAGTGAGTTCTTGGTTCTCCAGTTGTTTGTAAGACAAGCATACATGGCGATGTATACTAGCCTTCTGCAATGTATTTGTCTCCAAAAGACCATCTAAGCTGTTTGCTGAATGAAATGTGACTGAGCTAGTGTTGGCACCCAGGTACTGGATGTCCGTGGGGCTCAGCCCTCTGCACCTGTAGCACGCTTGCTAGGCCAGGCTGGAGTGACGCCCCCACCTCCTCCACCACAATCACAGCACACTGGGCCTAAAAAGCCAGACAAGGGCAAAAAGTGATACTGATGGTGGAGTATCAGAAGATCTACAACCAAAGACTATCTGGAATGCTGAACAATGATTGCCCCAGCTGGGTTGTGGCTAAAGGACCTTCAGACAACCTAGCACAAGTTGTCCTGAGGAGTGACTTTGAGACAAGTATCAGACACAAGCTAGCCATCCGCCCAGCTGAGCAGTGTGCATTTCCAGGCACCACAGGCTGTGTGCCCACGTCGTGCTCAGACTGTCTGTGATTGAGCTGGTTTGCATAGCTTGTGTCTACAGCTGCAGCTCCTTAGCTTGGTAGCAAGCAATCTGTAGAGTATGCTGCTTACAAACAAAGCAGGCATCACGCTCAGTGGCAAACAATATACACTGTGGCAGAATTTTCATGCACTGTGGCAAGTATTCATGCATTGATTGCAACCCCTCATGATGCATCTGCTTCATTGACGAAGCCATGAGCCAGTAGGTGTGCAGTTGGCTGCATGTTGTTCCCCATGCAGCCGAAAGTGGTTCCCTGCCATATGGCAGGAGACTTCTGCGAGCCATCTACCTGGTCCAATGTCTTTTTAGGTTGACCTCTCAAATCGCATGTCAAATACAGCAAGGAAGGCAGCTCTGCTTTATCATCATGTACTTCTACCCATCAGCTGATTTATTTACTTACACACGTAGGACATGTATATCGAGCTCGTACTGCGAGCCAAGGTTGCATGCATCTTCGACGACTGCACATGATGTTTCAAGCCTGTCACTGTGACAGCACTAAGCGTTGCAGCACTAAGGCTGCATGCATAACAATGGCTTGCGGGCTTCTTAGTACCCCGCCAGACATGCATGGGCCAGGTCTCAAACGCTGTGACCACTTTTCATAGTCTATACAAACCAGTAAACACACTTGAATGCAATATACAGGCTGGCGCTATTAGGTGGCTGCTGTTCATCATCAGAGCTCATGTAGTGATCAATTGCCTGGAACAATGCAAATCGCCTGAGAGACAACACAGCAAGGGCATTTTAGTGCCGGCGTATAGACGCATGCGCTGCTGCATATTGGCTTGGCAGTGCTGTACATGCAGATCAAATTCTGCACCAGGTCCTGCTAAGGCATGACAAGTTTGCCTAGACCTACCGGCATGTTTGCACGGCTGCACATTGGCCCACATCATTCATTGTGCCACCACCTGTGCAGCTTCTTTTATACCATTTACATTGCATATTAGACTGCGTTGATATGCCGCAGCATTGCTGCAGACTTTGCATCAGGGGGGCCTCAGATTCTGGAGCTGGATGTGCACAGACCTTCAGGTCCATTTCCTGTTCAAGATCTATTACTCAGAGATAGATTTACAGTGCAGCAGTTGTTACAGTAGCCTACAATTATATCTGTCTCTGCTAGAAAAGTACTGCCTTCAAGACTTGTCATGGCTGGCCAATGTCTTGCAGAAGGCATTGCAAGCTGTCTACTCATGATCCTTCTCTCTGTCATTCTCTTCGCTACTGCTACCCTGCAGCACATGTATCTTGCTTGTAAGTTATGTCCAAAAGCTGCCAACAGGTAACTTTGTCAAGTGACATTGCTGTTCAAACTGCAAGTGACCAGATGTGCTCCATACAACTCACCTCAGGTGTCTGGCATTTGGCGCATGCCCACCTGGCAGCGCTAGCTTATTTTGGACAGAAAATGCATTTTGAAACAAAATAGTAAACAAAAAAAAAGCTCCCGTTGCTTGGTGCTCAAGGTACAGCAGTTACTAAGCAAGCCAGGCTTACTGCCACGAGCGACGCTAGGGTGTGAGCTAGAACTGCTCAGACATGTGTATGCCATGCTGTGAAGGATGCATAGGTCACAGAAGAAAGATGCAGCCACACTGTTTTGTTGTGCAAACGCTACATGATTGTGACCATCTGAAATAACTGCAACATGGTGAGGTATACCAAAAGGGCTGCAGTAATGTCCATACCTGCTGAGCTGATACCAGAGCATGCATTGGCGCCATACATAGGTGCAAGAGCACTGCCAATGGCCTGAGAAGTTGCTGAGCTGATGTTCTGGGTTGCGCTTTCAGCCTGGCAACTGTCCTGGAGGAATTGACTGCTGTTCACCTGCACTCAACTCCAGGCATCAGTCACAAAGTGTGTAACATCAATACACTACAGGACACATAGGCAAGTGGAGCCTGATGATGAGAGAGCGAAGCCCTCATGATCTGCACAAGAGGTGTGTGTGTCTTTATAGGACATGTCATACTGAAAACATGCCGGCAGTTGTCTTAGTAAACACATCCTTGCACACAGTACTCAAGCATGAAATCCACGTGCGCAAGGCTTCTGTTCTGACCCACTGACATGTGCATTGAGGCATGCAAACTGATGCTGTCCCAGGATGTAAACATTGAGTTCCAACGCATTTGCTGCTGATAAAACAATAAAGCTCATGCACCAAAGCTCTGGTCTGCTGCATCAGAGAGCCTTGGTTATCAGGACTATCAGGACCAAGTCTTAAGGCATAGACCTTTTGTAGCTGCACACCTGAGAGAAGCCTTGCATCACTGAGATGTTCTGGTGGGCTGACTCAGCAGCTGCCACCAGTATTGCAATAGTGCCTGGCAGTGCGGAGTAATCAGCCGAATATACGGTAGGATGGACTGACTGCTGTATCGCCTGAGAAAATGCATTGGCTTGGTCTTGAGGAGACAGTTGGGATGTTGTCACAGCTTGTGCTAGCTGTTGAGCTGTAGACAAGCCAACAGCTGACACACCATTTGCTTGGGCCAGGTAAGCAGAGTTAAACAAGAGATCAGCAACAGCCGAAACAACATCGCCTGCGCAGCAACACAGTCAACTGTCAGCTTTGAAGGCATGCATGCACAAGGTGTATATTTGGTTCCAAGCTATGTTGTTGGTACAGTCGGTATGGATGGCAACAGTTTGTGGCACTTGACTGATAACAGCTTGTGGCAGGCAACACTGTTATGTTGCCATGCTCTCATGATGTATATGAGGTATCTGGTGTGGTTTACATGCAGTGATGAGCTTGTTGCTGCTGCAGAGGTGTGTCCACTGTGGTCATGAGAATTGCAGAGCCAACACACGTTTTTTTGACATCGCAGCTGCAACTGCAATCTTTGACATTGCAGCTGCAAATGCACATGGAACATAGCCCTGAACAGAGTGACTGGTGATGTACTAAGTGAGCAATTTGCTGTGCACTGTCTTGTGTGAAGGAATGTTGTCTTGAGCATAGCAGCATTTGTCATTTCACTTGCATTCTCATTGATGCCACAAAGAATGCTACCCTGCAAGGCCTCACCTGAAGCCTGAGCTATGTTTTGGGGAGTTGCGCCCAATGCAGTGTTGACTGCTGCCGTAACCGGCGCAAGCGCTTCAGGATCATACAGGCCAACATCAATGAATGCTCAAGTCAAATGGCAAGGAGGCAAAGCCTTGCCCAGAATTTTTGGCCTACAGCATGCCAACCTTGACGGCATCATCTATCACTAAAGTACGTACCGTATGGTATCTACATGCGCGTTTGTCAAGAGCACCTCTGTTGCAGCAGTCTATGGTTGCTTGTAGCACTTTGAGGTGGTACTTAGGTAGTGAGTCATGATGGAGCCAAGACTTTAGTGGGTCATATACACTAGCAATCAAAAGCCTCACTCAACACACTCACACTGCAGCAAAAGATGTTGATGCGCCAGGAGCATGCATGCTTTGTTTGTAGTTTTGCATCATTCACATGTATATGCATGTGGTGTCCACCAGATGCGTATACCAGTCTCACCTGCATAGTGCCTGTTGTTATGGCTGCATCTTGACCACATGCGTGAGCCACAGCTAGAGGCTGTGGCAGAGTTGGTCCGCCACCAACAGAGTGGTTAGGTATCTCTGTGTCAAACTCAATGGTGCCAGCAATTTCTTGTGAGAAACCAGATGCCAGCGTTGCAAGCAGAAGTTGAGGAGTCTGGGCTAGAGCCTCAGCAAGGGTAGATGAAACGTTGAATGCCCCATCGGGCGGAAATGTGGGTGATACGAGCCCAATGGCTGTATTGAAGATAGCCAGTGCTACGTCAGCGTTGCTACCATCTGCAGCACATGACACACTCGTGACACGGTACTGTGACATTCACAGAGCACATATGAGCAGTCTCTTCTGTCGTGGTGGCTTCTTGGTGAGGCCACATAAGGGAATCTTAACTCCCGCATAGTATGGCTCATCATCATTTCTGAGCATGTTTATTTAACAGGCATTACCTAAATAATGACACATCTGAGCAAAATGCTATCAAACACTGTCATTCAGCTTGTCATTGATGGTCAGCGCAACAATTGTGCATGCTAATCTTGAAGTTACAAGCTGGCCAATTACCGCTGCACGCAACATGTGTGAGTGCACAGCAGAGAAACTCTCATTCAATGTCTGATGCGGACATATGCCAGGACAAAAATGCTTACTTGCCGCAACTGTGGCTGCAAGAACTTGAGTGGCGGCTGACACATTAGCATCCTGCAGGGGGTCTTGAAGAGCTGAAAACAAGGTCATCTCAAGTTGGTACGTCGCGTCCACAATTTCCGGGGTGGGCGTAATCTCCGGATTCGGTGGGAATGAAGAAGCCGCGGTCACTGCCGTCAGGCAAAGGGCAACCAGCTTCAAGGCGCACACTCTGGTCGCCATGTTGCCAGCTTTCACCTAAAGTTCGTCCCAAATGTAAACAGCGTCGGACCTAAATAGTCAGCTCACATCTACTATATACGGACGGAAGCGGCTGCAGCTGCCTGAAAGCAGAGGCACGCTGCAGCAGCGGCCAACGCAGCCCCGGGTAACGCACGTGCGCTGAACGACCCAAGACTTTGGCTGTGAGCGTGTACACATGGCCACTCCTTGCAACAATTGTTCGCTTCCTTTGACTCCAGTTCTGCGAGACTTTGACCGTAACCTCTGCACCTGCCGCTGAATCGTTGCGAGGCGCATGCGCCAGGCCTCTGGCAGCTGTATTTGGTAAAGTACGAATATGGTTCACACACGTGTACATTCAGTGAGTATCACATGGCACAGCTTTACAGGTCGGCTCATTCTTGTCCACGCGGGCAACAGGCAGCAACTTGCGTCGAGTAGCCTCAAAATGATGTCACGCCACGCCAACAAGGCCTTCCTCTTACTCAGCTGGAAACAACACAAGTTGCCTAGGGTGACCAATTTTATCAGAAACGACCTTGCTCCACTATGATCACTGTGCAGTGCTTTTTGCCTTGTCAAGTTGCTGCTGTAGCTGCTGACATTGATGTGTCAATTGCCCTACTTTTTCCTGCAACTGAGTGACCTGGTCTGAGAACTCAGGGCGTTCCTCAGGCTGATGAGGCTGCATCAAGTAGTTTGAGAACTCTTGAAGCGCTTCTGTCCCCCGCACCTGAAAATTATCCATCAGAGCATCACGAAATCAATCGAATGGCTCTGATGTCCTTGAACAGCTGTGCCGCTGTTTGTGTGTGCATGTAGTCACAATGCAACCAAGTCACAATGATAATGGGAATGCGTGCACTGTTGCAACATTTTGCAGGTGCAAGGACCAGCTGGCGCTGAGACCCCAAATGACTGGACGCTTGTATTGAATGTGCATACCTCCTCTTCAAGCAATGGTAGCTTGATGATGTGGAAGTCATCATACAGGTCATAGTATTGTTCCAGATACTTCTCCTGCATTTTGACTCTAGCTCTGAGAAGCCTTGATGATCCAACCTCCTGCAGGATCATCGCATGTGAGAGGTTTTGGTGGGAATCAGCTTTGCAATTCATGATTCCTTGGATCGTGAACAAAATGAGGTTGGGCTTTATAACATGGAGTTCCATATACTTTTGTTCAAATGCAATGCGTGAGCACTTGCTGCAAATCATTAATCAATGCACAGACAAACTTTTCATGCCGAAGCAACACGCTACGATGTGTTCTGACTTGCAGCATACCTGAGGAAAGATGACCTGATTGATCACAATATTGTTGGTGTCAATTTCAAATCTGGCTAGCTCTTGCACAAGACGCTCTGTCTCATAGAGGGAGAGAAATTCTGGTATGCAAACGCATACAAAGGTTGTTAGCTCTGGGTCCTTAAACTGGGTGTTCACCTCCTCAATCACAGCCTGCACATATGTCAAGATATTTAGCTTGCTACCATTGGAACTGTATTCAAATGCTGGGAGCTGAATTCAGTGAAGAATCTAAGAATAGTTGCATGGCTATTGCATTGTGTTCTTTGACGCGCTAAAATATAGTGCAGCTGGCTGATGGCATTACAAGTGCAACAGTTTTCAGAAAACGGGGCATGCAATCATTGTCATTCAATGACGCACCAAACGTGACATCATTGCCGTCAGTAGCATCACGAATAGGGTGTAGTATGCATGATCATGTCACATTATGTACGCACAAGCCTGCTGTTTGTACATGCAAAGACTGCTGACCTTCAACTGCTCCAACTTGCCAAGGAGCTGATCTTGCATGTTCTCTCCACCGCCTGCCCCAAACAGAGACCCCAACTGATTCAGCATGCCGCCAAACATGCCTTTCAAGCTCATGAGCTTGGACAGTCCCTTTTGCAATGTTGTGGGGAACTGTAAGAGACGGAGAGTATGGCCTGTCGGTGCCGTGTCAAACACTATGCAGCTGTAGTCCATAGTTTGGACCTGCAGGATCATGAGAATCATAGATAGTGATGCCCATACTGACCGGAGCAAAAGAGTGTGTATGCATCTAGTGTTCTGTTGCATGCTGCACAATAGCTGTGGCAATTGTCAATTCACCTGCTGGCTATGTAGCATGCAGCTCATGTGCTGCCATAGCCAACTCTTTCACCTGCCGCATGACTTCTGCAAAGCTCATTGCCTCATCAATGCCAGGAATTGAGCCAGCAAGATCAGACAAGAAACTGCTTGCTCCTTCGTCAAGACTCTCAAGATCCTTGTCATCTGGAGTTGGGTCTACTTCCTGGAGAAACACTCAACACAGCCTCTTCAGTAGGGCGCAGTGTGAGGTGTAGGCATGAGTGAGAAACTTGCCA
>JAABUK010003683.1_pt1 | contig 25631 bp, 14 predicted proteins | sample 5559141 | NCBI WGS metagenome assembly JAABUK01 (sample SAMN10711869, study PRJNA513367) | rock metagenome | isolation source: Antarctica rocks | place: Antarctica: Victoria Land, Pudding Butte nord | collected 2016-01-03 | reverse complement strand
GCCATCGCCTTGTAAATCACCTCCTGAATGCGGGTGCGGATATTATACGTCCGCAGCTTGATGTTGCCCGCGTCGGGGTACACGCGATTGGAGAGGAAGACGTAGAGAATCTGGTTGTCGGGGTCGAGCCACACGCAGGTGCCCGTGAAGCCGGTGTGGCCGAAGGTGCTAGCGGGGGCGAGGCGGCTGGTGGGGCCTTCGGGCTTGCTGGGGTCGCCGCGGTCCCAGCCGAGGCCGCGCTTGTTGCCCGCCACCTGCGGGCGGGAGAACTCGCTCACCACCGGATTCTGGAAGTACGTGGTGCCGCCGTAGCGGCCATTTTGCAGGTTCATCTGCATCAGCACGGCCAGGTCGTTGGCGGTGGCGAAAAGGCCGGCGTGGCCGCCTACCCCCCCCACGAGGGCCGCCGTCTGGTCGTGAACGGTCCCTTGCAGCTGCTCGCGGCGGTAGTACGTGTCGTTCTCGGTGGGCGCGATGCAGCTCTTGGGGAAGCGCGTGAGCGGGTTGTAGGTCATGCTGCCCAGGCCCAGCGGCTTATAAAACTCTTTGGGTAGAAACTCGGCCAGCGGCTGACCCAGAAGCTTCTCACTCAGGCGCTTCATGATGATGAAGCTGAGGTCAGAATACTCGACCGGGTACTTGCCGCGCACTTTGGGCAGCAGCCCCGAGCGCAGCGTCCAGGCCCACACCGAGTCGTCGGCGGCCTTGATGGAAAACTCGCCGGGCGCTACCTCGTTCGGAAAATCATCGGAGCGGTTGCTTGAATAATAGTTGGGCTTGAGGGTGCCGTCGCGCACGGTGCGCTCCCAGGTCGGGATGCCGGGCTTGAGGCCCGCCTGGTGCAGCAGCACGTCGCGCACGGTGGCATCGCGCTTGTTGGTGCGCTGCATCTCGGGCAGGTAGGCCGATACTTTGTCGTCCAGGTTCAGCCGACCCTGGTCCTTGAGGTACATGATGGCCTGCAGGGTGCCGGCCACCTTCGTCACCGACGCCAGGTCGTACAACGTGCTGTTGGTCACCGGCTGGCTCTGGTCGTAGGTGCCGTAGCCGTAGCTCTGGTCAAATACCACGGTGCCGTTTTTGGCGATGAGCACCTGGCAACCGGGCGTGGCGGCCGTCACGATGCTTTCGAGCGCGATGTGGTCAATCTGGGTCATAACGCGCGAGTCCAGGCCCTCGCGTTCGGGGGCGCCGTAGCGCAGGCGGTGCAGCTCGGGGGTAGTCAGGCCGGTGCCGACTTTCAAGGTTTCGGACCCCGTAACCGGCAGCTTGCCCCGCGCCGGCAGCGCCCCAAACAGGATTTGCGGCACCACGAGCTGCGCCGCGTAGTGGTCCTCGTAGCCGCAGACCAGCGTGCGGGCGCCTTCCAGGTACTTGAGGCCGTAGGCGTTGCCCATCGCCACTACCACCGTTTTGCGGCGTGGGTCAGCCTCCAGGTTTTTGAGGAATTTCAGCGCGCCCTCGCCCAGGCCGTAGCTGTGGCTGGGCGTATTATTCATCTGGTGCAGGCTGACCACCACCACGTTGGCGTCGCCGAGCCGGGCGTAGATGCGGCTGAACGTCGAGTCGGGCGCGTAGCGGTCGGGCACGGCGTACACCGGGCCGGGCTGGTACTTGTTGAAAATGGTGGCGTAGGGTCCCTCTGGCTGGGTGCCAATGGTGATGGCCGCGATGCGCAGCGTGTCGAGCCGCTGGAAGGGTAGGAGCCGGTCGTCGTTCTTCACCACGGTCACGGCGTGCTCAAAAATCGTCTGCGACAGCACCCGCGACTCGGGTAAATTGAGGCTATCGCGCAGGGTCAGGGCATTGGCGGGCCGGTACTTATTCAGCCCCGCCCAGTACTTGGCGCGCAGGATTTTCTTGACCCGCAGGTCCAGGTCGGCCTGGTTGAGGTGGCCCGCCGCCACGGCATCCTTGATGCGGATGAGGGCGGCCGGCACGTCTTCCGAAAACAGGAGCACATCGTTGCCGGCGGCCAGGGCCATCGCGTCCAGCTCGCCGGCCTTGTAGAGCTTGCTCACGCTGCGCATGTTCAGCGCATCCGTGAAAATGAGGCCCTTAAAGCCCATGCGCTCTTGCAGCAGGCCGGTGACGAGCGCCTTGGAGAGGGTAGTAGTTTTGGCGTTGGTCGTGTCGAAAAGCGGCATGTAGAGGTGGGCCACCATCACGCCCAGCGCGCCCGCCTCGAAGGCTTTTTGGAAGGGCACCAAATCGACTTTTTCGAGCCGGGCCAGGTCGGTGTTAATCACCGGCAGGGCCACGTGCGAGTCGGTATCGGTGTCGCCGTGGCCGGGGAAGTGCTTGGCTACGGCAATCACGTGCTGGTCCTGCAAGCCCTTGACGTACTGCACGCCCAGCGCCGCCACGCGGTCCTGGTTTTCGCCAAACGAGCGGTTGCCAATCACCGGGTTGCCGGGGTTGGAGTTGACATCTACCACTGGCGCGAAGTTGATGTGCACGCCCAGCGCCCGCAGCTTGCGGGCCAGGTCGCGGCCCATTTTATACACGAGCTGGTCGTCGTCCATCGCGCCCAGCGTCATCTCCTTGGCAAAGTGCGAGGTGGAGTCGAGACGCATGTCGAGGCCCCACTCGGCGTCGGTAGCGATAAGCAGCGGCACCCTGGCGGCGGCCTGCAAGCGATTGGTCATCAGGACCTGGCGCTTGGGTCCGCCCTGCAAAAACATCACCCCGCCGATGCCCTGGTTGCGCACCATCCGCTCGATGCGGTCGGCGTGGGCCTTCTCGCGGTTGGAGTAGGCAGCCACCATGAAAAACTGCCCCAGGCGCTGGTCGGGCGTGAGCGACGTGAATACGCTATCAACCCACCGCTGCTCGGCGGGGCCGCTGGGCAGCGGGTCGGGCAGGGGCTTGCGGGGCACCGAAAAACCCAGCAGCAACCCGGCAACCCCCAGCAGCAACCCCAGAAACAGAAACCGAAAATCGACGCGCATCAGCCCTGAACGGGAAGTGTAGAAAGGTAGAAAAGGCGGTCCGGCCGGCCTACTTTTGCCGGGGGATGCTGCCGGAACCCCCGACTGCCCGCGGCGGTTCCTACTGAACCGAACTACCTGGCAGCCGAAAACAAGCCGGGCAGCTAGCCCAAATTGGCCGCAAAGGTAGGCACCAGGCTAGTAGCGGTCGATGAAAAACGCCGGTACCGCCAGCTAATTGCCTGCTCAGTGTTCAAAATATGGTAGTGCTGCCGGCCTACCCCCCTCTTTTATGCCCGACATCATCCAACTCCTGCCCGAATACCTCGCCAACCAGATTGCGGCGGGCGAAGTGGTGCAGCGCCCGGCCTCGGTGGTGAAAGAGCTGCTCGAAAACGCCGTGGATGCCGGCGCGAATAGCGTGCAACTCATTGTAAAAGAAGCAGGTAAGCAGCTGGTGCAGGTGGTTGACGACGGCCTGGGTATGTCGCCCACCGATGCCCGCATGAGCCTGGAGCGCCACGCCACCAGCAAAATTCGCTCGACCGAGGACCTGTTTCGGATTCGCACGCTGGGCTTTCGGGGCGAGGCGCTGGCCAGCATCGCGGCCGTGGCCCAGGTGGAGATTCGCACCAAGCAGCGCGGCCAGGAAACCGGCTCACTGCTGCTCGTGGAGGGCTCGCAGGTGACGAGCCAGACGCCCACGGCCTGCCCCGACGGTACCAGCATCGCGGTCAAGAACCTGTTTTTCAACGTGCCCGCCCGGCGCAATTTCCTGAAGAGCAACGCCGTGGAGATGCGGCACATTCTGGACGAGTTTCAGCACGTGGCGCTGGCTAACCCGCAGATTGCCTTCTCGTTGTATCAAAATGACCTGGAAGTGTTCGGCCTGCCCGCCGGCAAGCTGAGCCAGCGCATCGTGGCGCTGCTGGGCAACAACTACAAGGAGCAGCTGGCGGGCTGCGAGGAAGTGACGCCCTTTATCACGGTGAAGGGCTACATCGGCAAGCCGGAGTCGGCGAAGAAGAGCCGGGGCGACCAGTTTTTTTTCGTCAACAACCGTTTCATTCGCTCGGCCTACCTCAACCACGCCGTGCTGGCGGCCTACGAGGGCCTGCTGGTCCGCGACACGCACCCGTTCTACGTGCTGTTTCTGGAGCTGGACCCCAAGGCCATCGACATCAACGTGCACCCCACGAAGACGGAAATCAAGTTTGAGGACGAGAAGACGGTGTACGCCGTGGTGCGGGCGGCCGTGCGGCAGGCGCTGGGCCTGCACAGCCTCACGCCGTCGCTTGATTTTGAGGGTGATGTGAACTTCGCGCCCATCCGGCCGCTGCGCACCTCGGCGGGCGGAAATTCGTTTGGCGGGGCGGGGGCGGCCCTCCCTACCCCCACCCGCGCCGTCGAGTTCAACCCCGACGCGCTGGCCGCTTCGGTGAGCGCCGCCGCGCGCGGCGGGGGTAGGAAGCCGGCGGGTGATGCGGTGCCGCCGCGCCCCACCGAGCAGGCCAAGCGCGAGCTCGAAGCGTTTTACCGCGAGCTGGGCCAGCCCGTGCGCCCGCCGGGCGAGGCGCAAACCGGCCCTACCCCCCCACTCAGCGTCGAAGCGCCCGCGCCGCCGCTGCCCGAGCTGCCGTTCGTGCATCCGGCGCCGGCCGAGGGCGGGCGTCCGCAGCCGGCCACTACCCATTCACCCATTCACCCATTCACCCATTCACCCAGGGCCACGCAGGTGCTGAACCGCTACGTGCTGCTGCCCGTGAAGTCGGGCCTGATGCTGATTGACCAGGAGGCGGCCCGCGAACGCATTCTGTATGAGCAGTATGCGGCTGGGCAGGAGAGCGGCGGCGGCCACTCGCAGGCGTTGCTGTTCCCGCGGCCGCTCACGTTTTCGCCGGCCGACTATGCTGTACTGGGCGAGCTCACGCCCACGCTGCACCTGCTGGGCTTTCGCTTCGCGGAGTTCGGGCCGCACACCATCGCCATTGAGGCCGTGCCGACCGACCTGCCCGCGCAGGGCGAGCAGGAGCTGCTCGAAGGCCTCATTGAGCAGTTCAGGAGCGGGGCCGCGCCGCTGCGCCTCGACCGCCGCGAGGCGCTGGCCCGCGCCCTGGCCCGGCGCGTGGCCCAGGCCACCAGCCAGCCCCGCCTGCCCGACGTGGAGCTGAGCGCGCTGGTCGATAAGCTCTTTGCCTGCCAGGTACCCAGTTATACCCCCGATGGCCGCCCCACCGTTGTCTTGCTCGACGGCGAGCAGCTGGCCGCTTTTTTCCGTAAAGCCGGCGCGTAGCTGGTCCGGTGCGAACTTTGCGGCTCCGGGCCGCTTCGCCTACCCCTCATGTTCAACCTCACGCCCACCGTTCGCAACCTGCTGCTGATTAACCTGGCCGTTTTTCTGGCCCAGGAAAATATTCGGCTCGTCCCCTCGCTCACGCAGCTAGGTAGTCTCTATCCGCTGGGGTCACCATTCTTCCACGTCTGGCAGTTTTTTACCTACATGTTTATGCATGGTAATTGGGGGCATATTTTCTCCAATATGTTCGGGCTGATAGTGTTTGGGCCCCTGCTGGAGCAACGCTGGGGCGGGCAGCGTTTTCTGGCCTTCTGGCTGATGTGCGGGGTAGGGGCCGGCGTGCTGTACCAGGGCGTGCGCGTGTACCAATCGCACCGGGTAGAAGTGGCCTACACCGACTTCAAAGCCAACCCTGCCGCCTACGAGTACGACCAGTTTATGAAAGTCAGTGGCTTTAAAGAGCCGGTTGACGAGCAGGCCGCCCAAGCGCTGGCCCGCAATCCCAATGACCCAAACTTGCGGCACGACTTGCTGGCGCGGGTCGAGTCGGCGCACGAGGCCATTCATACCCAGCCAATTGGCGGTATGCTGGGGGCTTCGGGCGCCTTGTTCGGCGTCATGTTTGCGTTCGCCTACTTGTTTCCTAATACGGAATTGTACCTGCTCTTTATTCCATTTCCCATTAAGGCCAAATACCTCGTATTTTTCTACGCGCTTTATGAGTTGTACAGTGGCCTGCATCAAGCACCCGGCGATACCGTGGCCCACTTAGCCCACATCGGCGGGCTGCTGGTGGGGTTTATTATTTTAAAATTCTGGGAAAGCGGCAGTGCCCGCTTCTACTAAATCCGACGTTTCTCATGAGTTTAACCCAGGATATCCGCGAGGCCTTTTCGCGCCGCGATAATGCGTTGAATCAGCTCATTATCATTAATGGGCTGGTGTGGGCCGTACTTATTATTCTGCAGGCGGTCTTATACCTGGCACAGTCGCGCAGCGTGTACGACCTAATTCTGCACCAACTGGCGCTCTCATCCAGCGTACCCGTCCTGCTGCGCCATCCTTGGACGCTGCTCACTTACGCTTTCGTACACGAAAATTTCTTTCATATCCTGTTTAATATGCTGAATCTCTATTGGTTCGGGCAAATTATTCGGGAGTATCTGGGCGACCGGCGGCTGGTAAGCCTTTACGTGCTGGGCGCGCTGGCTGGCGCGGCCTTCTTTCTGCTGGCCTATAATTTCCTGCCCGTGCTGCGGCCCGGCCTGGGGTTACCCGTCATTGGCGCGTCGGCTTCGGTCACGGCCATTATTGTGGCGGCGGCCACGCTGCTGCCCGACTACACTTTCATGCTCTTTATTATAGGGGCGGTCAAAATCAAGTGGATAGCCTTAGTGGTGGTGCTGATTTCGCTGGCTGGCATCAACGGCGGTAACCCCGGCGGCGAAATCACGCACCTCGGCGGCGCGCTGCTGGGTTTTATCTTCATCAAGCAAATGAAGGCCGGGCGCGATATGGGCCAGCCGGTGGTGGCCGTGGGCAACTGGTTTAGCCGCCTCTTCCAAAGCCGCCCCGCCATGAAGGTGACGCACCGCAGCACCGTAGCCGCGCCACGCGCCACGGCCACGGCCGTCGGCAAGTCGTCGCCCAATGCTACCCCTCCCGAAGAGGTTGACCTCATCCTGGACAAAATCTCGCGCTCGGGCTACGAAAGCCTGTCGAAAGACGAGAAGCAAAAGCTATTCCGGGCCAGCCAGCAGTAGGGTGCGGGGCTTGCCCCCGCCCATCGTTGAACAAATGCGCTATAGGTCGTTGAACGAATGTGCTACGGGTCGTTCAACGACGGGCGGGGGCGAGCCCCGCACCCTACCGCGCGATGAGGACAAAGAAAAAGGCCGTCGAAACGACGGCCTTTTTGCTGGCACAAACGGACAGGAATGAAACAATTAAACCGCTGATTCGGCCGTGGCCTCGGCGGCGGCCGGGCGGCCCCACGAGCCAGCGCAACGGCTGCGCATCTGCTGCCGGAACTTCTCGCGCTCGGCGGGCGAGAAGGCCTCCATGCGCTGCATCATCTGGCGCTTCCAGGCGCGGCCACGGGCCCAGCCGCCGCGCCCGCCGCGGCCGAAGCCGCCGGTGAGAACGCGGCTCAGCACGACCAGGCCCAGCGTCTGCCAGAAAGTGAGCGCGGGCAGGTGGAAAATTAGGGGCATCAGCCAGTTCCACAGGCTCATGGTGGCGAAGACGGCGACGGTCATAAACAGCGCCGCGACGAAAACGAATTTGACGGCTTTTTTTAGCCAGAAAGAGCGGTTCATATCAATAAAGAGAATAGGAGAAGGGAAGGACGTGCTAGTCGGTAAACAGCTCGTCATAAAGCTTTCGCAGGCGCTTGCGCAGGTGTTTCACGGCGTAGTGCTTGCGCGAGATGAGGGTTTTGAGCGGCACGCCGGTTTCGGCCACCATCTCATTGAAGGACTTGTCCTCCAGCTCGTGCCACACGAACACCTGGCGCTGCTCGGCCGGCAGCTCGGCCAGCGCGTCGGTGAGGGCGTCCATGATGGTTTCGCGCAGCAGGCGGTTTTCGGGCGAGTCGTCGGGGGCGGGCAGTACGTCTTGCAGCAGGCGGGCGGGCTCGTCGCCCTCACCGGCCGCGCCCAGCGGCGCATCCAGCGATACCGTGCGCTGGGCTGGTACGCGGCGGTAGCGGTCGATGATGCGGTTGCGGGCCACCCGAAACAGCCAGGCGGCCGCCTGCTCCACGGGCTTGAGCAGGCGGTAGCTTTCCACCAGCTCGGCAAATACATCCTGCAAAATATCTTCGGCCTCGGCGGGGTCGGGCACCCGCCGCTCGATAAACCGCAGCAGGCGGCCGCGCTGCTCGCGCACCGCCGTCTGTATCTGCTGGTCCTGGCCGGCGGCGGTGGTCATGAGCGCGGAGAGAGGTAGGGCGAAAGCTTCCATCGTGCCTAAGCAGACGCGGGACCATACGGAAATATTTTAACCGCAGATTCAAACGGATTAAACAGATTTAACGGATACGTCGCTGCGCTCCTCTGCTACGCAATTTGGGAAAACGCATTTATTAAGGCAAGACCTTGCAGAAGAGGAGCGCAGCGACGTATCCGTTAAATCTGTTTAATCCGTTTGAATCTGCGGTGTAACTTTGCCCGCTAAGTCGGCCCCGGTCGGCCGGCTTTCCCGCAGTTCTCTTGCCATGACCAACGCTTCCATCGTTCCCGCCGTCATCCACGAAGTGCCGTTGCGGTACTACGTGTTTTTCGCCACCGCACTCTTTTGCATCGGCGTTACGGGGGTCCTCATCCGGCGCAACGCTATCATTATCTTCATGTGCATCGAGCTGATGCTCAACGCCGTGAATATCCTGCTGACGGCCTTCGCCGCCTACCGCGCCGACCCCAACGGGCAGGTATTCGTGTTTTTCATCATGGCCGTGGCCGCCGCCGAAGTCTCGGTAGGCCTGGGCATTATCGTCATGATTTACCGCAACTTCCAGAATACCGACGTCAACCTGCTCAGCCGGTTGAAGGGGTAGCGCCAATGGGTGAATGAGTGAATGCGTGACTGGCTGAATGTGTGGCCGTTACGCAGCTAACTCGACGATTTTACCCGCTACTCATTCACCCGTTCGCCCATTCACCCATTGTCAAAATGGAAACTGTTCTCCCCGGTGCCACGGCACCTTTTTCCACGCTGCTGTACGTCCTCATTCCGGGGCTGCCCTTCCTGGGCTTTCTGCTCAATGGTTTGCTGAACAGAAAGTTGTCGGGCACCGTAGCCGGCGCCATTGGCACGCTCACGGTGCTGGCTTCGTTCGGGCTGTCGCTATTTCTGTTCCTGAACTTCCAGTACCAGTACACTGTCAACCTGTTCGACTGGATATCAGTAGGTTCGCTGCAAATCCCGTTCAGCTACCAGATTGACCAGCTCAGCCTGCTCATGCTGCTGCTGATAACGGGGGTAGGCACGCTGATTCACCTCTATAGCATCGGCTACATGCACCACGACGAGAACGTGGGGAAGTTCTTCAGCTTTCTCAATTTGTTCGTGTTCAGCATGTTGATTCTGGTGCTGGGCGCCAACTTCGTCATCCTCTTCATTGGCTGGGAGGGGGTAGGGCTGTGCTCGTACCTGCTCATCGGCTTCTGGAACAAGCACACCAGCTATAACAACGCCGCCAAAAAGGCATTTATCATCAACCGCATCGGCGACCTGGGTTTCCTGCTCGGTATTTTCCTGATGTACCTGACTTTCAACTCGGTACAATACGCTGAGGTGTTTCAGAAAGCCAGCCTGGGGCAGTTTGGCAACTACGGCGTGGGCGTGGTCACGGCTATTACGCTGCTGCTCTTCGTGGGCGCGATGGGTAAGTCGGCGCAGCTGCCACTCTACACCTGGCTGCCCGACGCGATGGCCGGCCCTACCCCCGTGTCGGCGCTCATCCACGCCGCTACGATGGTAACGGCGGGTATCTACCTGGTGCTGCGCGCCAACGTGCTGTTCACCCTGGCCCCTGATACGCTGGAAGTCGTGGGTATTATTGGCCTGGCTACGGCGCTGTTCGCGGCCACTATCGGCCTGGCGCAGAACGACATTAAGAAAGTGCTGGCCTACTCCACGGTTTCGCAGCTGGGCTACATGTTCCTGGCGCTGGGCGTGATGGGCTACACCTCGTCGTTCTTCCACGTGCTCACGCACGCTTTCTTCAAGGCGCTGCTCTTCCTGGGGGCCGGCTCGGTTATTCACGCCATGAGCAACGAGCAGGATATGCGCCGCATGGGCGGCCTGCGCAAAGCCCTGCCCATCACGTTTTTAACCATGCTGATTGGCTGCCTGGCCATCTCCGGTATTCCGCCGTTCGCGGGCTTTTTCTCGAAAGATGAAATCCTGAGCCACGTGTACGAGCACAACAAGGTGATGTGGGCCATCGGCGTTTTCACGTCGTTCCTGACGGCCTTCTACATGTTCCGCCTGCTGTTCCTGACGTTCTTTGGCGAGTTTCGGGGCACCGAGGAGCAGCGCCATCACCTGCACGAGTCGCCGGCCAGCATGACGCTGCCGCTGATTGTGCTCGCGATTCTCTCGGCCGTGGGCGGCTTCATGGGCGCGCCGATGTTCGTGGGCAAGCACTACCTGGCCGATTACCTGGCCCCGATTTTCACCTACTCGCGGCAGATTCTGCCGGCTGCTTTCACCACCGAGCCTGAGCACAATACGGAGCTGATGCTCATGGGCATCTCAGTGCTGGTGGCCGTGGTGGGCATCGTGCTGGCCTACGTGATGTACGTGGCCCGCGCCCAGCGCCCTGCCGAGGACGAGGCGCAGCGCTCGGCCATCGACAGCCTGGTGTACCACAAATACTACGTGGACGAGCTGTATAACAACCTCATCGTGAAGCCGGTAATGGCCCTCTCGACCGGCCTCTACAAGTTCGTCGAAAACGGCATCATCGACCCCATTGCCAACGGCGTGGGCCGCGTGACGCTGGCCGGTGGCCAGCTGTTGCGCAACGTGCAAACCGGCTCCGTCGAAACCTACCTCATTCTGATGGTGCTGGGCATCGTGCTCATTCTGGGGCTGAATTTCGGGCGGTTGTAACTGATTATTAGCTAGTTTGGCGTAACATTGAACGTCATGCTCATCTGGCGTCCGCTTGCCGAAGCATCTCGCTCGCACCGTTGAGTTAACAATTCAACGATTCAAGCGAGATGCTTCGGCAAGCGGACGCCAGATGAGCATGACGTTCTTTCGGTTTCTTATAACCTACGCCAGCTGCTTCCCATGAAAAAACTCCTACCCGTGCTGCTCTTGTTAGCCGCCCCCACTATGGCCCAGGAAACCCAGTACCAGCAGCCACCCGCCGCCATCCGCGACCTGCTGCTGGCGCCGCCTACCCCCCGCGTGAGCCTCGCCGGCGATGGCAGCGTGCTGGCCATCCTGGCGGTGCAGGATTTTCCAACTATCGCCGAGCTAAGCCAACCTGAGCTGCGGCTGGCCGGCCTGCGCCTCAACCCGCGTACCAACGGCTCCAGCCGCGTGAGCTATGCGGTGGAAATGCAGTTTAAGCGCCTGCCCGGCGGGGCCGAAACGCCCGTGCGGGGCCTGCCCGCGCAGGCCCGTATCAGCAGCCCCAGCTGGTCGCCCGACAACCAGCACCTCGCCTTTACCCTGACTACGCCCGCCACCGAGGGGGTAGGGGGGCGCGTCGAGTTGTGGGTAGCCGACGTGGCCACGAACTCGGCCCGCCGCCTGCTGGCCACGCCGCTGAATGACGTATTCGGCAGCTCGTTTGAGTGGGTGTCGGATAGCCAGACACTGCTGGCGCGCACCGTGCCGGCCGGGCGCGGCGCGGCCCCGGCCGCCGACGCTACCCCCACCGGCCCGGCCGTGCAGGAAACGGGCGGCGGCAAGAAATCGGGTGCCCGCACCTACCAGGATTTGCTGAAAAACCCCGCCGACGAGCGCATTTTTGAGTACTACGCCACCGCGCAGCTCATGCGGGTGAAGCTGGCCGATGGCAGCGCCCAGCCGCTGGGCCAGCCGGGGGTAGTGCGCGCGGCGTCGCCCTCGCCCGATGGCCGCTACGTGCTGGTGCGCACGGCCCACCGGCCTTTTTCCTACACGCTGCCCATCAGCGGCTTCCCGCAGCGAATTGAGGTGCTTGATTTGGCCACGGGCAGCGTGGTGCAGACCATCGCCGACCTGCCGCTGGCCGACAACGTGCCCACCAATTTCGATGCCGTGCCCACCGGCCCGCGCGACCACGGCTGGCGCAGCGACGTGCCCGCCACCATCAGCTACGCCGAGGCGCAGGACGGCGGCGACCCCAAGGTGCAAGCGGCGGTGCGCGACAAAGTATTCCTGCTGCCCGCGCCCTTCAGCGGCCCGGCGCAGGAGTTGGCGGCCCTGCCGCTGCGCTACGCCGGCCTCACCTGGGGCACCGACCACCTGGCGCTGGTGGATGGCTACCGCTGGGCTGACCGCCACGAAACCACCTGGCAGCTCGACCCCGCCGTGCCCGGCCAGTCGCTGAAGGTGCTCTTCGATGGCTCGTCGCAGGATACCTACCACAACCCCGGCTCGCCCGTGACGCGCCGTAATGCGCAGGGACGCAGCGTGTTGCGGCTAGCTCAGAATGGGCAGGCTATTTACCTCACCGGTCAGGGTGCCTCGCCCGAAGGCGACCGGCCATTTGTAGATGAGCTGAACCTGACTACTAAAAAGACTACCCGCCGCTGGCATTCCGAAGCGCCATATTACGAGGTGCCGATGGTGCTATTTGACGGCAAGAAAGGCCAGCTGGAGTTGCTGACCCGCCGCGAGGCCGCCGACCAGGTGCCCAACTACTACCTGCGCGAGCTGGGTAAGAAAGGCCAGCCGCTGGCCCTCACGCACTTCGCTAATCCCTACGCCACTTTTGGGGGCAGCTTCCGCAAGCAGGTGCTGCACTACCAGCGCGCCGATGGCGTGGCCCTCACGGCCAACCTCTACCTGCCGCCGAATTACCAGAAAACCGACGGCCCGCTGCCCACCCTCCTGGAGGCCTACCCCGTCGAGTTCAAGGACAAGGCCAACGCCGGGCAGGTGAGCGGCTCGCCCTACACTTTCACGCGCCTTGGCTGGGCCTCGCCTGTGTACTGGGTGACGCAGGGCTACGCCGTGCTCGAAAACGCCACCGTGCCCATCGTGGGCGAGGGCAGCGCCGAGCCCAACGACACCTATACCGAGCAACTGGTAAACAGCGCCAAAGCGGCCATCGACGAGGGCCGGCGCCTGGGCGTGGTCGACCCCGCCCGCGTGGCCGTGATGGGCCACAGCTACGGCGCCTTCATGACCGCTAACCTGCTGGCTCACTCCAACTTATTTAAGGCGGGCATTGCCCGCAGCGGGGCCTACAACCGCACGCTCACGCCCTTTGGCTTCCAGGGCGAGGAGCGCACCTACTGGCAGGCCAAGGGCGTGTACGACGCCATGTCGCCCTTCAACTTCGCCGATAAAATCAAGACGCCCATCCTGCTCATCCACGGCGAGGCCGACAACAACTCGGGCACTTTCCCCATCCAGAGCGAGCGTTTCTACGCCGCCCTCAAGGGCCAGGGCGCCACGGCGCGCTACGTGGTGCTGCCCGCTGAGTCGCACGGCTACTCGGCCCGCGAAAACCTGCTCCACATGCTCTGGGAGATGGATTCGTGGCTGACCAAATACGTGAAGACCCCCACGCCGGCCGTGAACTAGGGGGTAGGCAGTGGCTGGCCAGTATACTATTTTTTGAGATAATCAGGCGGGAAAAGCTCCTGGCCGTAGCGCTGAGCGGCCGCCGCCATTTTTTGCTTTTGCTCGGGGCCCGGCTCCTGCTGGGGCAAAAACTGACCGGCCGCTACGGACTGGCCGATTTCCTCAAATAGCTTCTCCAGGCCCGCCGGCACCACTACGCAGAGCAAGTGCGCCGTAGCCTGGCCTTCGTTGGTGAAGCTATGAATGGCACCGCCCTTGGGAATATCCACGAAAGAGCCCTTCTTGGCGGTGTACGTCTGGGTTTCGGAGCGCACGACCACCTCCCCATCAATAACGTAGAATGCCTCCTGAATCTGGGCGTGGGCATGGGGGCCGGGCCCGCCGCCGGGTGGCACCAGCATATCCATGATGGCGTAGGCCCCTTCTGTTTGCTCGCCCGATACGACGATGCGGTAGGTGTCGCCGACAACCGAGATAGCGGTGCCTGCCTGCGGGTCCAGGGTTCTGATGAAAGTAGGGCGCATAAGTTGGAAGAGTTGATAATGTGCTTGATAATCTATACGATGTATTGCCAGCCAGGTCTGCCAGGCAGGTAGGTACTACGGCTCGGAGCTATAAAAAAGCGGCTGCGACGGGAGTTGCCGCCGCCTTAGTGCGCTGTAAAAGCCAACCTATTTCGTCAGCGTGAAGCTGGCCATCTGCACGTCGCGCGAGTTGCCGCCGGTCATCACCTGAAACTCGCCGGGCTCGGACACGAGTTGCAGGTTGTCGTTGTAGAACTTCAGGTCGGTGGCCGAGAGGTGGAAGGTGAGCTGGCGGCTTTCGCCCTTTTTGAGGGTAATTTTCTGGAAGCCCTTCAGCTCCTGCACCGGGCGGGTGCTGCTGCCCACCAGGTCGCGCAGGTAGAATTGCGCAATCTCGGTGCCGTCGTACTGGCCGGTGTTCTGCACCGTCACCGTCACTTCCAGGCCCTGGCCGGGGCCGATGCTGGGCCGGCTCACGGTGGGCTTGCCGTAGGTGAAGGTGCTGTAGCTCAGGCCGTAGCCAAAGGGGTAGAGCGGGTCATTCGGAATGTCCAGGTAGCGCGACTTGTACTTGTCGAGCAGCACGCCGGCGTAGGGCCGGCCGGTGCTCTTGTGGTTGTAATAAATCGGAATCTGCCCCACCGCGCGTGGAAATGTCATCGTGAGCTTGCCCGACGGGTTATACACCCCAAATAGCGCGTCGGCCACCGCGTTGCCGGCCTGCGTGCCGCCAAACCACGTTTCGAGGATAGCATCAGCATTTTGAGCCTCCCAGGGCAGGGTGAGCGGGCGGCCGTTCACGAGCACCACCACCAGCGGCTTACCGGTGGCTTTCAAGGCTTTGAGCAGGTCGAGCTGGCGGCCGGGCAGGCCAATGTCGGCGCGGCTGGCGGCTTCGCCGGTCATGCCCTGGCTTTCGCCCACCACGGCCACCACCACGTCGGCGCCCTGGGCGGCCTGCACGGCTTCGGCAATCATCGTTTCGACGGGGCGGGCGTCAATGTTCAGCTCGCCGCCGTGGGCGTTGAGGCGCTGAATCAGCTGCTGGTCGTCGGTCACGTTGGCGCCCTGGGCGTAGGTCACGCGCACGCCCGCGCCACCCACGTTCTTGATTCCCTGCAAGATGGAAATGGCCTGCTTGCCGTCGCCGGCCCCGCTCCAGTTGCCAATCATGTCGCGGCTGCGGTCGGCCAGCGGGCCCACTACGGCCACGTTCACCGTGTTTTTGAGGGGTAGGGTTTGCTTCTCATTCTTGAGTAGCACCAGCGTGCGGCGCGTGATGTCGCGGGCGTCGGCCAGGTACTCGGGCTTCATCTCGGTGGCCTTGGCGCGCTCCTCCGTCACGCCCCGGTAGGGGTCGGTAAAGAGGCCGAGCTTGTACTTGGCCTCCAGCACCCGGCGGCAGGCCTGGTCAATAGTGGCCTGGGTCACGATGCCTTCCTTGAGGTTGGTAGCCAGCTGCTTGAGAAAAACCTCGCCCACCATATCCATGTCCACGCCCGCGTTGATGGCCAGCTCCGACACCTTTTTCTCGTCGCCCAGGCCGTGCGCTTCCAGCTCGTTAATGGCCGTGTAGTCGGTGGCCACGAAGCCCTGGAAACCCCACTGTTTGCGCAGCAAATCGGTCAGCAGCCACTTGTTGGCCGTGGCCGGAATGCCGTTGATGTCATTAAACGACGACATCACCGAGCCCACGCCCGCGTCAACGGCCGCCTTGTAGGGCGGCAGGTATTCGTTGTACATGCGCTGGCGGCTCATATCCACCGTGTTGTAGTCGCGGCCGGCCTCGGCGGCGCCGTACAGCGCGAAGTGCTTGAGGCAGGCCATCACGGTTTCGGGCCGCGTCATGTCATTGGTCGGGCCCTGGAAGCCGCGTACCATCGCCTCCGCGATGCGCGAGCCCAGGTAGGGGTCCTCGCCCGCGCCTTCGGCCACGCGGCCCCAGCGTGGGTCGCGGGCAATGTCCACCATCGGCGAATACACCCAGTTCAGGCCATCGGCCGAGGCCTCGGCGGCCGCGATGCGGGCACTGCGCTCCATCGCGTCGAGGTCCCAGCTGGCGGCCAGGCCCAGCGGAATCGGGAAGATGGTGCGGTGCCCATGAATGACGTCGTAGCCCAGAATAAGCGGAATGTGCAGCCGCGTATCCCGAATGGCTTCCTGTTGCAGCTTGCGGGCCGCCACCGGCGTAAAGGTGTTCAGCACCGCGCCCACCAGGCCTTTCTTGATATTAGCGTCCACGTTCTGGCTCACCACCGGCCCGGTCACGTCGAAGCCCACCGACACCAGATTCAGCTGGCCGATTTTCTCCTCCCGCGTCATCTTCTGCATCAGGCTCGTCACGAACTGCTGCATTTTGGGGTCTACGGCAGGCGAGGCGGGGGTAGGGGCCGGGGTGGTAGCCTTGGCCTTGATTTTAGCCGGGGTTTTGGCGCGCACCTGGGCCTGGGCGCTGGTGCCAGCCAGGCCCAGCGCCAGCAGCAGCGCGGCCCGAAAAAGCGATTGGGGGTGTTTCATCGAAAAGAGAGGGGTAGGAATGAAAGCGGAAAGTTAGAAGGTAGAACAGGCGGTTGGAAAAAGGCCCTGGCGCGCCGTAGAAGCTCTTTATGACCTTAGCCGAAGCAACAATGCTGGCGGGCGTGTGTCGTAGCCGCCCACTGGCCGCCACTCAAGTGGGCACTTGCGCCGCCCGCGGGGGGTAGCGTGTGTCCTAAACGCCACCGCAGCCCAGCCGGAAGTTAAAAAACGGTGCCACGGGATTTTTGGAAAAAACGTAGCGAAAGACGATAAAAAAGCGCCCGCACGCCCCAAAAAAGCGGTTTTTACTTCGCCTTGCTCACGGCCCAAGCGGCCTGCGGGTTGGTACTCATCCAGAGCGCGAAATTGGGCTGGTGGCTGGAGCCGATAACCAGCAGCGTACCGTGCGGCGCCACTACGGCCGGCGCGCGCAGGTCGTCGAATACAGTGTTTTCGGGCTTCAAAAACGAGCGCGCCAGAAAGTGCCAGCTCGCCAGGTCGTCGCTCCACCAGTAGCCCTTCTGGTTGGTCGAAAACAGGTAGTATTTGTCTTCAAACAGCGTAATCACCGGGTCGGCCGTGGCCCGGTGCCGCCCCGCCGTCGAAAATTCCGGAAACGGCGTGTAGCCGTAATCCAGGTTCAGCGGGTTGCAGTAGGTCGGGCGTAGGGGGGTAGGGGCCTGGCCCAGCGCCAGCTTGGGTAGCAGCAGCAGGGGTAGTCTGAACCACGGATTCATGCGGATTTTTCGGATTAGTCGGATTTTGTGGACGGTTGACGGGCGGCCGCAGTTCGCCGGAAGTTGAAACTGAAAAGCGAGCTGCAAAGCAAGCGCGGCCGCAGAGCAAGGAGCAGCAAGCAGCGGACTAAAGAAGTAGCGGATTAAAAAAGGAGTCGGCCACAAAATCCGACTAATCCGACGAATCCGCATGAATCCGTGGTTCAGACTTACTTCACATACGGACTCTCAAACCCCAGCTTTTTCAGCCCGCGCTGCACCTCCGGCGAGCCCATAAACAGCTTCCACAGCAAGCCCGAGCGGGCGTTTTCCATCATCACCACGATGGGCCCCTGGTCGATGGCCAGGTGCGAGCCGGCCACCCAGTCGTGCTGCTCGCTGAAGGCATCCACGAAGCCGTACGGACTCCAGATTTTATCGCCCAGGTCCTCGTAAAAATGCCGCATGGCCAGCAGCGACTCGGCCCGCGCGTAGGGCAGGGCCGAGAGCGCCGCCGTGGGTGAAATCACGCCCAGGTCCTCGGTGGGCGAGTGCGCCGCGTAGCCCTGGTAACTATCTGATGCCGTGAGGCCCCAGCAATTAGGGCCGTAGCCTTTGTAGTGCTTGGGGTTGGCCAGGCAGTAGGCGTGGTTGATGGCGGTGTGCGCCTGGTTCTGGGCCCAGTAGTCGGCGTGCGCGTCCTTCAGCCCGTGCGGGTCGAGGCCCATAAACGAGTAGTGCGAGAAGAACAGCGGCCCGCCCAGCTCGGGGCCGAGGGGTAGGGTAGTGCCGTAATAGGTTTTGCCGTTCACGTACTCGGGGCCGGTGGCCCAGCCCTGGTCATACACCTGTTTATCAATGGCATACTTAGGCGACGAGGCGGCCAGCACGTAGGTAATCAGGCACTCGTTCCATCCGTGAATCTGGTGGTTCATGCTCCAGCCGTTGTTGGGGCTCCAGTGCCAGTACAGCACGTTCTGGCCCTGCGTAAACCAGTTCCACTCCACGCCCTCCCACATCCAGAGGATTTTGTTGCGCACGTTGGTTTCGTCGGGCGTGTCTTTGGTGAAATACTGCCGGGCGCAGATGAGCCCCTCGTACAAAAAAGAAGTCTCGACAATATCGGCTCCGTCATCCTTGATGCCGAAGCGAATAGTGTGGCCCGTCTCGCCATTGAGCCAGTGCGGAAACGCGCCGTGGTACATGTCGGCCTTCCACAAAAAATTCACGATTTTATTCATGCGTGCCGCCGCCTGGGCGCGGGTTATCCAGCCCCGGTCGGCCGCCGCGATGAGCGCCATAATGCCGAAGCCCGTGCCGCCGGTCGTCACCACCTCGGGCCCGGTATCAAACGACGAGTTGCTGCGCTCGCGGGCCATGCCCGAGTTGCGCTCGCCCAGCACCCAGAAGTACTGAAACGTCTGGCGCTGCACCTGGTCCATGAGCTGTTCGTCGGAGAGGTGGCGCGGCCGCTGCCGGGCGTCGAACCTGGCGGGGGGGGTAGGGGCCTTGGCCGGGGCTTTGCGCACCGCCTGGGCCGGGGCCAGGGCCGGTAGCAGCAGCAGGCCGCTCAGCAGTAAAAAGAGCCGTTTCATGGGTGGGAAAGTGAAGGGAGAAAGAGCAGCTGAGAAAAGTAGCTGCCTACTGAAGAAAGGAAGATTAGCTGGCTGACCAGGCAGCTGGTTGCTTCTTCTTTGTACTAGTCAACTCGTTGTCTATCAAAATTATGTAAGCAAAAATGGCCAAATGTTTTCGGGATAACAGCGGTTTGCGGACGCTAAAGTAGAAGGCTAACAAACGTTTGTTGCGGAAGTAGCTTATTTTTACTAAAGTTTATCGGGAAATAATGCCAATACGGCGGCAAAAACGATATTCCACCCCCGACTTTCACCTTATCCCACCCTCTTTATGAAAAACATCCACTTACTCACGTGGCTGCTGCTGGCTTTTGCGCTGTTGCCGAGCGCGCTGCTGGCCCAACAGGCGCCGATTACGGGCGTCGTGACCGACGCCACCTCCCAGGAAGCCCTGATTGGCGTGACGGTGCTCGTGAAGGGCAACACGTCGCTCAACGCCCAGACCGGCCTCGACGGCCGCTACTCCATCCAGGCGCCGGCCGATGCGGTGCTGACGTTCAACTACGTCGGCTACGCGCAGCAGGAGATTCCGGTAGCTGGCAAAACAGCCATCAACGTGGCGATGCAGTCTACTACCAAGCTCAACGAAGTAGTGGTAGTGGGCTACGGCACCCAGAGAAAGCGCGACCTCACCGGCGCCGTGGCCCGCGTGGAGGGTAGCGAAATCGTGAACCAGCCGGTGCAAACGCCTACCCAGGCGCTGCAAGGCAAGCTGGCCGGCGTGCAGATTATCAGCGATGGCACGCCCAACTCGCAGCCCACGGTGCGCATCCGGGGCACGGGCACGCTGCTGGCCGGCGCCAACCCGCTCTACGTAGTAGATGGCGTGCAGACTACTGATATTCGGAACCTTAGCAATGCCGATATCGCCTCGATTGACGTGCTGAAGGATGCCTCGGCGGCCGCCATCTACGGCGTGCGCGGGGCCAACGGCGTCATCATCGTGACCACCAAAAAAGGCGCGGTGGGCAAGCCGGTGCTCAGCTACAGCGGCACCTACGGCTTCAAAGAGGCCGCCCACCTGGTGCAGATGGCCAACGCCGATGAGTACAAAAGCTACATCACCGATACCGCGCCCGGCACCACGTTTCCGAGCTACCCCGGCTTTGGGGCGGCCACGACCAACTGGTACAAGGAAATCCTGAAGCGCGGCACCTTCCAGAACCACAACCTGGCCGTGTCGGGCGCCACCGACAACGTGCGCTACTACTTCTCGGGCAACCTATTGCAAGACGACGGCATCGTGACCCAGAATAAGTTTCAGCGCCTCACCGTGCGCTCTAACACGTCGTTTTCGCTGTCGGATAAGGTGACGATTAGCTCGCAGGCCTCTTTCAGCCACGCCAATACGCAGGACGTGAACCTGGGCGCGGCCTACCCCGACGCCTACCGCGCGGCGCCGATTATTCCGGCCAGGCAGGGTGACCTCTACGGCAACACCGCTGCCTACGGCAACGTGGGCAACCCTGTGCTCGACATAGACAAGAACAATAACCGCTCGGTCGAAAACCGCCTGCAGGGCAACGTGGGCGTTGATGTGCGGCCCGTGGAGTGGCTCACGCTACGCTCGGCCATCAACGTGGACCTGAACTTCAACAACCGCACGATTTACAATTACCAGTTCAACAACGACGCCAGCACGTTCCTCATCGCCGGCGGCAACCAGCGCAACATCACTAGCAGCCTGGGCGTGATGCAAACCAACTCCTACCGCTACCTGTGGGAGAATACGGCCACGTTTCACAAGGTCTTCAACGAGAAGCACGACCTGACCATCCTGGCCGGTACCACCACCGAAGAGGGCCAGTACACGCCGCTCTACGGCTACCGCCGCGGCGTGCCCGCCGACCCCAACCAGTGGTACCTGAACACCGGCGACCCCAACACGTCGGTCGTCAATCCCTACGACCCCAACAACCCCGACCCCGGGATGCTGCCCGCCAAAGACCGCCGCTTTTCGGTGCTGGGCCGCATCAATTACGCCTACAACAGCCGCTACCTGCTCACGGCCAACCTGCGCTACGATGCCTCGTCGAAGTTCGCCGCCAATCGCCGTGAGGGCGTGTTTCCGTCGCTGGGCCTGGGCTGGATAATTTCGGACGAGGACTTCCTCAAGGATGTGAAGGGCCTGAGCTTCCTGAAGCTGCGCGCCAGCTACGGCCGCCTCGGCAACGACCAGATTCCGGTTAACTCCTACGTGACCACGGCCGATATCAACATACCCTACGTCTTCAATGGCCAGCCGGTGCTCGGCGCCGTCATCAGCCAGCTCAAGGATGGCAACGTGCACTGGGAAACCACCCGCGAGTACGACGCCGCCATCGAGTTTGGCTTTCTGGACAACCACCTGACCGGTGAGGTGACCTACTACAACAAGCTCACCAGCGACGCGCTCATCCCGATTAACATCCCCGGTATTCTGGGCGACCCCGACAACCAGCTCATTACCAACGCCGCCAACATCACCAACAAGGGGGTAGAGGCCGCCCTGAACTGGCGCTCGACCATCGCCGACGGCTTCACCTATAACCTGGGCGTGAACACCACCTTCAACCAGAACCGCATCACTAACCTCAACGGTGGGCAGGCGCTGTTTGCGGGCGCCAACCTGGTTACCAAGTCCGACAACGGCCAGGCGGCCGGCAGCTTCTTCCTGCTCGACGCCATCGGCGTGTACCAGAGCGCGGCCGACATCGCCGGCTCGCCTAAGTCTACTTTTGGCACCGGCGCCGGCGGCGCGCCCCAGCCTGGCGACCTCAAGTACGCCGACACCAACGGCGACGGCAAGATTGACCTCACCGACCGCACCTACCACGGCTCGTACCAGCCGCCGATGTACTTCGGCATCAACGCCGGCATCAACATTCACCATTTCGACTTCTCGGTAGTGTTTTCGGGTAACCTCAACAACAAGGTGTACAACGCCAAGAAGCAGGCCCGCTTTGCCGGCACCGACAACGTGGAGGCCAGCTTCGCCAACAACCGCTGGACCGCCGCCAACCCCTCCAATACCAACCCGCGCACGCTGGCCAGCAGCCTGCCCAACTCGACCTACTTCCTGGAGTCGGGCTCGTACCTGCGCCTCAACAACGTGATTATCGGCTACACCTTCCCGGTGAGCAGCATCGAAAAGGCGCATTTGGCCACGCTGCGGCTGTTTTTGTCGGGCCAGAATATTTTCACCGCCACCAAGTACACGGGCTTTACGCCTGAGCTGCCCGGCGGCCCGCTCAACTCGGGCATAGAGTTGACTGGTGATACCAGTAGCTACCCCACCAGCCGCACCCTCACGGTGGGCCTGACCGCCAATTTCAAATAAGCCGCTATCCTCCCTATGAAACCCACCCCTTATTCGTTAGTTCGCCGGGCCGGCACGGCCGCCCTGGCGCTGTCGCTGGCCGTGGCCAGCGGCTGCAAGCAGTTTCTCGACGTAGCCCCGCAGGGCCAGCTCAGCACCGCCGCCATCCAGAGCGACCCCGCCGCCGCCCAGAAGCTGGTCGATGGCGTGTACAACGTGCTCTACCTCGGCGGCTTTGGCGCCGATATAAATGGCTTTCAGTATATTATTCTGACCGACATTGCCTCCGACGACGCCGACAAGGGTAGCACGCCCACCGACTACCTCGACGCGGCCACCATCGACAACTTCACGGCCACCTCTACCAACAGCAACGTCAACAACTGCTGGAACGGCTATTTTCAGGGGGTAGCCCGCGCCAACCAGGCGCTCGATAAAATCCCGCTGAGCCCGGCCGATGCCGCTGTCAAGAACCGGCAGCTGGGCGAGGTGCGCTTCCTGCGCGGCTACTTCTACTTCAACCTGGTGCGGCTGTTTGGCCCGGTGCCGCTGATTACGAGCGTGCCCTCGGCCGGCGACGCCAACAACCCCGCCCTGCAAACCCGCGCCCCGGTGGCCGACGTGTACACCGCCGTTATCAACGACCTGCAGTTTGCCGTCGATAACCTGCCCGTGAAGGGTGGCACCGACACCGGCCGCGCCAACAAGCAGGCCGCCCAGGCCATGCTGGCCAAGGTGTACTTGTATCAGAAAAACTACCAGAAGGCCTACGACCTCACCAGCGCCGTTATCGCCAGCAACGCTTACTCCCTCTACCCCACCTACGCCGACATCTGGCGCACGGTAGGCAACAACAACTCGGAGTCGGTTTTTGAGGTGCAAACGGGCATCAATGCCTCCTGCAACAACGAGGCCGTGCAGCTCTACGTGGTGGCCCAGGGCCCGCGCGCCGGCGGCAAGTACGGCTGGTCGGACCTGGGCTTTGGCTTCAATACGCCCAGCCTGAGCCTCAGCAATACCTACGAGGCCGGCGACGTACGCCGGGCGGGCACCATCATCTTCATTCAGCCCACGGCCCCGGCCGGGCAAAAATCGACGGGTACCGTGCTCTGGGACGGCTTCCGCATTCCGAGCCAGGACTCGGTGCAGGATTCGCGCTACAGCTACAAGGCCTACCACAGCCGCACCAAGGAGCCCAGCTGCGGCAACAACGACTACCTGCCCAAGAACATCCGCCTCATGCGCTACGCCGAGGTGCTGCTGATGCACGCCGAGGCTGCCTTCCAGCTGGGCAAAACCAGCGAGGCCACCGCCGACCTCACCCTGGTGCGCACCCGCGCCGGCCTGAAGGCTACTACCCCCTCGCTGGCCACCATCTGGCACGAGCGCCGCGTGGAACTGGCAATGGAGCACGACCGCTTTTTCGACCTCGTGCGCCAGGAGAGCGTGCAGCCCGGCACCATCGTACCGGCTATGGCCCTGCACGGCAAAACTTTCGTGAAGGGCAAGAATGAGGTCTTTCCCATTCCGCAGCCCCAGATTGACCTCAGCGGCGGCGTGCTGACGCAAAACCCCGGCTACTAAAGCCCGGCGCCTACCTCCCTGTTTGGAGCCCAGCGTGGCCCGGCCTCCTCAGCCGGGTAGCGCTGGGCTTTGTGCGTGAAAAAAGGAGTAAGGCGCGCGCCCGGCCTCTACCAAACCCGCTGCCTTGCTGCGTCTTGCCAGAGCAGTTGAAAAAATTGCAAGTCAGAAACGGACGTTTTATTACCGTCAGGTTAATTTTTTCGTAGGAAGGGCCAGCAAACCCTGCTAGTCTCACTTTTTCACTCAACTCTTTCCGCTTTATGCACCAACTTTCTTCTACACTGCGCCGGCTATTGTCAGGAGCGGCCTTGCTGGTAGCCGGGCTGGCCGCCATACCGGCCCACGCCCAAACGGCCGACCGCAAAACGGCCATTGGGGCTAATGTCAGCATCCTGCAATATCAGGGCAACCTGGGTGGCGACTTCTGGCGGCTGTTTGCGCCCGAACAAGTAGGTGTGGGCGCGCACATTACGCGGTATTTGTCGCGCAGCTTCGATGTGTCGCTGCTGGGCAACTACGAAAACTATCGCTACGTGGCTGAACGCCGGCCCTACCCCGAGTTTAATGCTAAAATTGGCATGATAGACCTGGGCCTCAAGCTGAAAATGACCGGCATCATTCCCGAAGACTTCTTTATTCAACCCTACCTGATGGGCGGTGGTGGTGCTTTTCTGGCTAGCAGCACGGGCAACTACAATGGTCTTAACCCGGACGGTACTACCACTCCGGGCAGCGTGCAGGGTTTCAACGCTAGCATTCAGGCATTCGAGGTATTTGGGCTGGCGGGCCTGCGCTTCCGCTTGTCGCCAGCCATTGCCCTCGATATTCAAACCAGCCAGCACTACCCCTTCTCGGACCGGATTGACAACATCACGACCAGCAGCGGCAAATTGCACGACCGCTTCCTGGTGCACTCGGCTGGCCTGACCATTGCCTTCGGCAAAGCCAAGGATACGGACATGGACGGCGTGCCCGACCGCAAGGACAAGTGCCCCGACACGCCCACCGGCGTAAAAGTGGACGTGAACGGCTGCCCGCTTGATACGGACGGCGACGGCGTGGCCGACTACCAGGACAAGTGCCCCGACGTGAAAGGCCTGGCCGCCCTCCAGGGCTGCCCCGATGCTGACGGTGACGGCGTAGCCGATGCCGACGACAAGTGCCCCAACACCCCGGCCGGCGTGCGCGTCGATGCCTCGGGTTGCCCGCTCGATGCCGATGGCGACGGCGTAGCTGACTACCTCGACAAGTGCCCCGGCACCCCGGCGGGCGTGAAAGTGGACGCCACCGGCTGCCCGCTCGACACCGACGGCGATGGCGTGCCCGACTACCAGGATAAGTGCCCCGACCGCGCCGGCCCGGCCTCCAACAAAGGCTGCCCCGAGATGAAGGCCGAGGCGAAGAAAATCCTCAACGAGGCCACCAAGTACATCAACTTCGATTTCAACAAGGCCACGCTGAAGGCCTCGTCGTATCCGAAGCTGGAACAGATGGTGCAGATACTGAACGACTACCCGGACTACAGCCTCAGCATCGCGGGCCATACCGATAGCAAAGGCGACGACAACTACAACCTGCGCCTGAGCTACGAGCGTGCTGCCGCCGCCCGCAAGTACCTGCTGGGCAAGGGCATTCCGGCCGACCGCATCGAAGCCCGTGGCTACGGCGAAACCAAGCCCATCGCTACCAACGCCACCGCTGCCGGCCAGGCCCTGAACCGCCGCGTGGACTTCGACCCTTACCTGACGGGCGAAACCAACGCCGCCGAAGCCAAGTATGGCCCGGCCCCGACCATCGCGGAAATCAAAGCCGAAGGCAAGAAGCTGCCCGGCAAGAAGACCATCGGCACGGGTGCCCCGCGCAGCCGCAAGGC
>JAABUK010003682.1_pt1 | contig 25643 bp, 22 predicted proteins | sample 5559141 | NCBI WGS metagenome assembly JAABUK01 (sample SAMN10711869, study PRJNA513367) | rock metagenome | isolation source: Antarctica rocks | place: Antarctica: Victoria Land, Pudding Butte nord | collected 2016-01-03 | reverse complement strand
GGCGATCCGGTTCGCGCCGGACGGCAGCTCGTCCGGCGGGCGCGTGGTGCTGCAAGGCGGCGGGCGGCGCACGCAGGTCGGGGTGGAGTGGCTGACCGGGCGGGTGTCGGTCGCCGATGGGGCCTAGACAGGCTCGCGCAGCCTGGCGGACGGCTGGCGTCCAGCGGAGCCTGGCTGCGCGTGGCTGCTTGAATTCCACCTGCGCGCAAACCTCCGGAGGTTTGCCTGGCCCTCGCGCAGTGGCGGCGCGCGGCGGCGATGCGGGCTTCACGCTCCTGGAAGTGCTGGTGGCGGCGGTGATCGCCGGGCTGGCGCTGGCCGTGCTGTTCCGCGGCGCCGCGGGCAGCGTGCAGGCGGCGCGGGTCGCGGCGCACGTCCAGGAGGCCACCTCCCGGGCGCGGTCCCGGCTGTCGGCGCTGGAGCTGGCCCCGCCAGTGGCGAGCGAGCAGGCTGGCGACGATGGCGGCGGCTACCGGTGGCGCACCCGCGTGGCGATGGCCGAGCGCGGCGGCGGCTTCGCCCTGTTCGACGTGTCCGTGCTGATCGCCTGGAACCTGGACGGCGGCGAGCGCCGGGTCGAGCTGCGGTCCCGCCAGGTCGCCGCGGCGCCGCCGGAGCCGCCATGAGCGTCCCTGCGCTCCCGGCCCGCTGCGATGCGGGTTTCACATTGTTGGAGGTGCTGGCCGCGCTGGTCGTGCTGGGCTTCCTGATGGCGGGGCTGTCGGGTGGGGTCAGGCTGGGGCTGCAGGCCTGGGACCAGCAGGAGCGCGCCGTCGCCGGGCACGGCGACCTGGACGCGGCGGACCGCGCACTGCGCCGGCTGATCGCCGGCATTGACCCCGGCTCCCCCACGCGCACGTCCTTTGTGACCGGCAGCGCCGGCCGGCTGGCGATGGTGACGGCGCTGCCCGACGCGGCCCCGGCGCGCATGGCCGAGGTCGCGCTGGGGCTGGACGGGGAGCGCCTGGTCATGCGCTGGACGCCGCAGGAGCCGGGCGTCCGGCTGGGGCCGCCGCCGCCCGTGGAGCAGGCGGAGCTGCTGCGCGGCGTGTCGCAGGTCCGGTTCGCCTACTGGCCGCGCCCCGGCGGCCAAGCGGGCGCGGCCGGCTGGCGCGACGCCTGGGACCGGCAGGACCCGCCCGCGCTGATCCGCGTCCGGCTGGCCTTCGCCGACGGCCGCCACTGGCCCGACATCGTCGCCCCCATCATGCGGGAGCGTCCGGGCGGGCGGTAGCGGCAGCCTCGCCAAGCCCGCGTCCGCAGGGCATCATGGCCGAATGAACCAGCGTGTGGCCGCCGCCCCCGTCCTGTGGCCCGTCCTGTGGGCCGCCCTGTGCGGCGCCTGCGCCCTGGTCCGGCCCGACGGGGTTTGCGCCCTGCCGGAGGTGCAGCGCGCCCTGGACACCGAGCTGCAGCGCCACGGCATATACGGCACGCTGGACGCGCGCAGCTTCGGCGAGCTGACCGGGCCGGAGGGGGGCAGCACGTCATGCTCGGCCCGCCTGGTGGTGCGCGGCTACGACACCAACACCTACGGCGACCGTCCGATAGACCGCGTGGAGGTGCGGAGCTACAGCGTCACCCACCTGCGGAATGGGCTGCTCGTCCGCCTTGTGCGGTAGCGGCGCCCCCGCTTCAGGAACGCCGCTTCAGGAACCCCGTTTCAGGCACCCCGCCTCAAGCGCCCCCGCTTCGGATGACGCTCTCAGGCTCAGCCAGCAGGTCCAGGTGGTCGGTGCCCCGCGCCTCGTGCTCAGCCATGACCGCCTCCGCCGACGCGGCCGGGCCGGTCGAGCCGTCAAGCTGCACCACCTGCACCCCATAGCCCAGCCCGGCCAGCCAGCGCAGGTAGTCCGGCCCGGAGATGCCGGAGATGCCCGGCATCAGGTTGGGGCTGAACTCGCTGACGATGCGCGGGCGGTCGCGGGCGATCACCCCCGTGCATCCCAGCAGCGCGTTATACTCCGCCCCCTCCACGTCCACCTTGATAAGATCCACCCGCCGCCCGTCCGGCACCAGGCTGTCGGCGCGCACGCACGGCACCACCTCCGCCCCGAACAGGGCGTTGGCGTCGTCCGGCAACGCGGAGGTGGTGCCGTTGGAATACGAGGCGTTCAGCACCAGCAGCCCCGGCGCACGGCCGCCGGCCAGTTGGCAGACGACGACCTGGCCGAAGCCGTTGGCCCGCCGGCTGGCTTCCAGCAGCTTGACGTTGGCCGGGTTGGGTTCCATCGCCAGCACCCAGCCCGCCGGGCCGACCAGGGAGGCGGACAGCATGGTGAAGAATCCGATGTTCGCACCGAGGTCAATCACGCCCATGCCGGGCCGCAGCAGCCGGCGGAACACTGCCGTCACCTCCGGCTCGTAGGCGCCCTGGCGCACATGGTCGCCCACCGCCGCGTCGCCGCGGGCGGTGTAGATGCGGAAGCCCTCCAGCTCGGCCAGGTCAATGCCGTCGAGGTGGTCGGCCCGCACCAGGCCGCGGCGGGCGAACTCCAGGCTGTTCAGATAGCTGGCCACCACGCCCGGCAGGTCCTCGCCGGCGCGGGCGGCGTGGCCGCGCCACTCCTCCCGGTTCGGCGCGCGGCCCAGCAGCAGCCGGAAGCAGGCGGCGATGTCGTCCGGGGTGGCCGCCCCGCCGTGCGGCACGGCCCAAGGCGCGGCCGGCTTGGCGGCGGGGGCGGGGGCGGGCGGGGCCTGCTTCCTGAGCCAATCGAACATCATCCGCCCTTTTCCAAAGCCCTGGTTCCAAAGCCCTGGCAGCACGCCGCCAGCAGGGCCAGCCGCATTGGTCAACCCGCCCGGCTTTGCTGTAAGAGCGGAGGCAATGCAAGCCGCACCACCCCCGGACCACGCATGACGTTCATCTCCTACGCCCAGAACTTCGAGGACGTGCTGCTGTGGCGGGCGCTGCGCTCCGTGGAGGCCGGGTTCTACATAGACGTGGGCGCCGCCGATCCGGACGCCGACTCCGTCACCCGCGCCCTTTATGACCGCGGCTGGAGCGGCGTGAACATCGAGCCGGTGGCCGCCTCCGCCCAGCGCCTGCTGGCCGCGCGCCCGCGCGATGTCACCTTGCAGGTCGCGCTGGGCGAGGCGCCCGGCCGGACCGAGTTCTTCGTCGTGGAGGGCGCCGACACCGGCCTGTCCACCACGGTGGGCGCGATGCTGGGCCGGTACGACACGGCACGCTTCGACGTGGGCCGCACGGAGGTGGAGGTGGACACGCTCGCAGCGGTCTGCCGCCGCCACGCCCCCGGCCCGATCCACGTTCTAAAGGTGGACGTGGAAGGGGCCGAACGCGCGGTGCTGGCCGGCGCCGACTTCGCGGCCTTCCGCCCCTGGATCGTGCTGGTCGAAGCGACGGCGCCCATGTCCACCGTCGAGACCCACCTGGCTTGGGAAGGCATCCTGCTGGCCGCCGGCTACCGCTTCGTGTGGTTCGACGGGCTGAACCGCTTCTATGTCGCGGAGGAGAGGGCGGCCGATCTGGCGCCGCACTTCCGCACGCCGCCCAACGTGTTCGACGGCTTCGTGCGCGCCGCGGACGCCGAATGGGCGATGCGGTTCGGACAGGACGCCGCCCACCTGCGCGCCCGCACGGCGGAGGAGCGCGCGGACCGCCTGGCGCTGCGCCTGGCCAAGGAGGCCGCCCGCACCGCCGAGCAGGACCAGTTGGACGCCCGGCGCGGACAGGAGCTGCTGGCGCTGCAATCCCGTCTGGACGAGGCCGGGAGGGCGCAGGAGCGCCTGGCCGCCAGACTCGCGGAGGCGGTGCAACGGGGTGACGCGCTGGCGCGGCGGACCGACGCGATGGCGCACCGGGCGGCCGTGTATAAAGAGGAGACGCGGGCGGTCCGGGCCTGGCTGGCCGCGACCCGGGCCAGCACGTCCTGGCGGGTGACGGCGCCGCTGCGCCGGGCGACGGCGCTTGCCGGGCGCCTCCGCGGCCGGGCGCCCCAGGCTGCGTTCGAGGACGTGCCGGGCGACGAGGTGGCGGGCGATGAGGTGCCGGGCGATAAGATGCCGGGCGATGAGCCGCCACGCACGGATGAGTTGCCGCACACGGACGAGCTGCCGCGCGTAGAGGATGCGGCCCTGGTTGAGCCACCGGCGCCCCCAGCGGCCACCCCAGTGGCCACCCCAGCATCGGCACCTGCACCGCGGCACCCTCGCCAGCCGCTCCGCACGGTGCATCAGTTCCACGCAGGGTCGGCGACCGGCGACGCGATCACGTCGGCCATGCTGCTGACCCGGCGGTTGCTGCGCCAGGCCGGATACCGCAGCGACATCTTCGTCGAGCACCGCGACCCCGGCCTGGCGGACGAGCTGCGCCTGGTGGAAGAGCTGCCGCGGCACGACGCCTACGTGCTGCTGATACGGCACTCGATGGGCCATCGCAGCCTGGAGCGCCTGCTGGCGCTGCCGGCACCCAAGGTGCTGCTGTATCACAACATCACCCCGCCGGAGCACCTGGGCCATCCCGCCCTGCGCGCGTCGGCGCGGGAGGGGCGCGAGCAGTTGGCCCTGCTGCGGCCCCACGTCGCCGCCGCGCTGGCCGACAGCGAATACAACGCGCTGGAGCTGCGGAGCCTGGGGTTCGATCCGGTGCGGGCCTGCCCCCTGCTGGTTGATCCCGCGTCCTTCGCGGGGGTGGCCGCGGCTGCCGGCGCGCACGATGCCGATAGGCGGCCGGGCGTCCGGCCGTTCACCATCCTGTTCGTCGGGCGCATCATCGAGTCCAAGGGGCAGCTTGAGCTGATCGAGAGCTTCGCCCGGTTCGCCCAGCCTTTTGGCGGCCCCGCGCGCCTGGTGCTGGTGGGCCGGCACGGCGGGGCGGAGGACGCCTACCTCGAAAGCCTGTACGCCGCGGTCCGCCGCAACGGGCTGGACGGCCAGGTGGTCCTCACCGGCCCGCTGCCCGACCGGGACCGCGACGCCTGGTATGCCGGCGCCGACCTGTATGCCTCGCTCAGCCACCACGAGGGCTTCGGCGTACCGCTGGTGGAGGCGATGGCGCATGGTGTCCCCGTGCTGGCCTGGCCGGCCGGGGCGGTGGCCGGCACGCTGGGCGGCGCGGCGGAGCTGGTGGCCGACCCGTCGCCGAGCGCCGTCGCCGCGCAGATGCTGGCACTGGCGCGCGACCCGTTGCGCCGGGCGGCCCTGGCGGAAGCCGGGCGGCGCGCTCTCGACCGCTTCGCCCTTGGCCGGCACATGCCGCGGCTTGTCGAGGCGCTGGTGCGCGCCGGGGCCGCCGCCCCGCCCGACCCGGCGGCGCGCGGCACCTTGGCGGCGGCGATGCGCTTTGCCGTTGTGGGGCACATCGCCGGCACCTACAGCCTGGCCGGCGTCAACCGCGCGCTGGCGGCGGCAATCGAGGCGGAGCGGCCGGGCCGGGTCCGCGTGCTCCCCGTGGAGGGGCAGCCGCAGGACGACATCAGCCGGGTGCCTGCGCCGGAGCGCGACGCGGTGGCCCGGCTGGCGGGCCGCACGGCGCCGGAGACCGGCCCGGAGGTGATGGTCAGCCAGCACTACCCGATCTACCTCCCGCCGAATCCCGGCGATCTGCCGCTGGCCCTGACGTTCTGGGAGGAGTCCGTGATGCCGGCTGCGATGGTGGCGCAGCTTGGCCGGTTCCGCGGCGTGCTGGCGCCCAGCCGCTTCGTGGCCAAGGTGCTGGCGGATTCGGGCGTCGTTGCGCCGGTCCGCCTGCTCGGCCAGTCGCCCCGGCTGCAGCCGTTCCAGGCGCTGGCGGCGGCGCGGCGGGACCGGGCGCCCGGCGGGCCGGTGACGTTCCTGCACGTTTCGTCGTGCTTCCCGCGCAAGGGCGTGGACGTGCTGCTCGTGGCCTATGCCCGCGCCTTCCGGCACGGCGACGCCGTGCTGCTGGTCATCAAGGGCCATCCCAACCCGCACAACGACGTGGCGGAACAGGTCGCCCGCCTACAAGCCGCCGATCCCGGGGTGGCGCCCATGCGATACGTGGGGGACGACCTGGACGAGGCCGGCCTGCTGGCGCTGCATGCATCGGCGGACGCGATGGTGCTGCCGACGCGGGGCGAGGGCTATAACCTGCCGGCCGCGGAGGCGATGGCGGCAGGCTTGCCGCTGGTCGTCACGGGACATGGCGGCCATCTGGACTTCTGCGGCCCGGACGAGGCGCGGCTGCTGGACTTCGAGTTCGCCCCGTCCCGCAGCCACCTGGCATCGCCGGGTTCGGTCTGGGCGGAACCCGGCGTCGAGGACTTGGCCGCGGCGTTGCGCGAGGTTGCCGAACAGCCCGGCGCCGCCAGGGACCGCGCTGCGCGGGCGCAGGCGCGCATCGCCCGGGAGACGGACCGCAGCGGCATGGTGGACCGCCTGGCCGGGATCGCGCTCGACCTGCTCCTTGCCCCGCCAGCCGAGCCGGTGCGCGTCGCCTGGATCTCCTCCTGGGAGGTGCCGTGCGGGGTCGCCGAGTATTCCCGGCACCTGGTCGCCCACTTGCCGCCAGAGGGCCTGGCCGAGGTGGTCGTGCTGGCGGACATGCGGACCCCGGACGGGGCTGGCGCCGCGGCGGGTGCCGGAGTGAATGATGGACGCATCGGGCCGCGCATCCGCAGGAACTGGCAGCTTGGCGACCCGGCCTGCGTCGGCCGGATCGCCGCGGCGCTGGCGGTGGAGGACCCGCACGTCGTCGTCGTGCAGCACCAGCCCGGCCTGATGGCCTGGCCAATACTCGCCGAGCTGCTGCGGCATCCGGCGCTCGCAGGCCGTGCGGCGGTCGTCACGCTGCACAACACCCGCCATTTGCTCGAGCTGGACGCGGGGAGCCTGCGGGCCACGCTGGACGCGCTGGGCACCGCCGCCCGCGTGCTGGTGCATACGGTCGCCGACCTCAACGGGCTGAAGCGGCTGGGCCTGCTCGGCAACGTGGCGCTGCTGCCGCACGGCGTCCCTGCCTCGCGCCTGCCGCGGGACGCGCGGACGTTGGCTCCGGCGGACGCGGCGCTGATCGGCTGTTACGGCTTCCTGCTGCCGGGCAAGGGCATCCCGCAACTGGTGGCGGCGCTGGCCCTCCTGCGGCGCCGCTGGCCGGCGGCGCGGCTGCGCCTGGTCAACGCGGCCTATCCCGCGCCGGAGGGCGAGGCGGAGCTGGCGGCCTGCCGCACGGCGATCACGGCGGCCGGACTGGACGACGCCGTGGAACTGGTCACCGGCTTCCTGCCGCACGGACGGTCCGCAGACTTGCTGGCGGAGTGCGACCTGGCCGTGCTGCCCTATCAATCCTCGCTGGAGGCGTCGAGCGCCGCGCTGCGCACGGTGATGGCGGCCGGCGTGCCGGTCGCCGTGACTCCCTTGCCGCTGTTCGATGAGGCCGGGGACGCCGTGCTGCGCCTGGCCGGCACCGATCCTGCCAGCATCGCAGACGGCATCGCGGACCTGCTTGCCGACCCGGCGCGGCGCGCGGCGGCGGCGGCGGCGGCGCACGATTGGAGCCTGGGGCGGGGCTGGGACGGCATCGGGCAGCGCGTGGCCGGGATGCTGCGCGGCCTGGGTGCGAACGAAGCTGGGTGCGAATGAAGCGGCGCAGCATCCGGGCGCGGGGAACGATGCTGCCTGAACCGATGCAGCCGGGGCCGATGCAGCCGGGGCCGATGCAGCCGGGACCGGTGCAGTCCACAGCGGCGCAGCCCGAAATGGTGCGGCCCGAAATGGCGCAGCCCGAAATAGTACAGCCTGGGACGATGCAGCCGCAACCGAGGCAGACCAAACCGCCGCGCCTCCGCTTTGCCAACCAGCTTCGCGGGGTTGCGGCGCTGGCGGTGGCGTGCAGCCACCTGATCGGCGTGTTCTGGGTCATGCGCGACTTCGCCGCCCTGGCCACGGCGACCCCGGTGCAGGCCGGGCCGAACCCGCCGCTGGTGGCGCTGGTCAGCCATCCCTGGTTCAACCTGGGACCGTTCGGCGTCGGCGTGTTCTTCCTCATCAGCGGCCTGGTGATGCCGTTCTCGCTGCAGCGCCACAGCCGCGGCAGCTTCCTGCTCGCCCGGCTGCTGCGGATTTATCCGACCTACGTCGCCGCCCTGCTGATCGAGGTCGCGGTGGTCCATGCGAACTCCATGTTCTGGCAGCGCCCGTTCCCGTACGGCGCCTGGACGGTCCTGAGCAACTGCCTGCTGATCCAGGACCTGGTAGGGCAGCCCAGTATTGACCTGGTCAACTGGACCCTGTGCGTGGAGCTGCGGTTCTACGTGGTGGTCGCCCTGGTCGCGGGCGCCGTGCGCCGCGGCAGCATGGCCGCGCTGGCAGGCATCGCCCTGGCGGCGGCGGGGCTGGTCGCGGCGGCGGCGGCCGGCGCGTTCGGGCCGCCCGGACCGGACCCGGTGCTGCTGTCATACGCCGTCAGCACCGAGTCGCTGTTCATCGTGTTCATGCTGATCGGCGTCGTGTTCAACTTTCACCTGCGCGGCTGCATCGGCACGGCGGCGCTGCTGGGCGGCGTGGCCGCGCTGGGCGGGCTGTTCGCCGCGTGCTGGCGCATGAGCGCGCTGTCCTACCAGTATCCCGGCGTGCCGCTGAACTACGCCTGCGCCCTCGGCCTGTTCGGGGCGCTGTATGCGGTCAGGTCCCGCATCCCCGCCAACCCGGTGCTGGACGCCATGGCCGCCATCAGCTTCCCGTTCTACCTCGTGCATTCGCTGGTCGGGTATTCCGTGCTGAAGCTGCTGGTGGTCGTCTGGCAGGTCGGCTACCCCCTGGCCCTGGCCGGCGCCGTGCTGGCGGTCGTGGCGCTGGCAACCGGGCTGCACCTGACCGTGGAGTCCAGCAGTGTACGCTGGGGGCACTGGTTGTCGCTGCGTTCGTGTCAACGCGCTGGGCCGTTTGCGATCACGAGAACGTCATCCCGTACGCTGCAATAGGCCGCGCCGTACGGCATCCATCCCTGGGGGTCCGCCGTATGAAGATGGGGCATGTTGGCCGGGGTCCATGCGTTCCATCCCGGAGCGCTTTGGCCGGGGCAGTGTTGCCAGGGGAAATGCAATGAACAAGAACACGACCGACGAGACGGGCGCGGGCATGAACCGCCGCTCGATCATGGGCCGGCTCGGCGCCGGCGCCGTGTCCGCCGCCGCGCTGTCCGCGGTTGCAGCTGGCGGCCTGGTGGCCTCCGCGCAGCCAGCGCAGGCGCAGGGCGTCACGGATGCGGACATCCTGAACTTCGCCCTGAACCTTGAGTACCTGGAGTGCGAGTACTACCTGCGCGCCTATTTCGGCACCGGCCTGAGCGGCAGCGACATCACCGGCACGGGCGCGCAGGGCGGCGTGACCGGCGGCAGCCAGGTTCCGTTCAAGAGCACGGCGATCCAGCAGTATGCCCAGCGCCTCGCCTCGGACGAGCTGACCCATGTGCGCTTCCTGCGCGGCGCGCTCGGCAGCGCCGCGGTGGCCCGCCCACAGATTGACCTCGCCACCAGCTTCAACACCCTGGCTCTCGCCGCCGGGCTGATCGTGCCGGGCCAGACCTTCAACCCCTTCGCCGACGACGTAAGCTTCCTGCTCGGCTCGTTCGTCTTCGAGGACGTGGGCGTGACGGCCTATGCCGGCGCGGCGCGGCTGATCAGCAACAAGGACTTCCTGGAAGCCGCAGCCGGCATCCTGGCAATCGAGGCTTACCATGCTGGCAGCATCCGCACGCTGCTGGCCAACCTCGGCGCAGGCGTCGCGGTGAACAAGATCTCCGCGGCCCGCGCCGCGGCAGGCGGCGGCAAGGAGCAGGGCCTCACCGTGCCCGGCAACAACTACAACGCCGCAGCAGCCGACTCCAACTCGCTTGCGTTCCGCCGCACCACGGCCGAAGTGCTCAACATCGTCTATATCGGTGGCGCTTCGGGCGGGTATGGCTTCTTCCCGAACCGTACCAACGGCACCATCAGCTAACACTCCAAAGCGCCGCCTGCCGGTCATGTCGGCAGGCGGCGCCTGTTCTCCTCAGGTCCGATAACCTGCGGGTGGCCGAACTGCCCGCCAGTAACGGGTATTTTACGGTCCTTCGTGCAACGTCCGCCAATCAATGGTGTGTCGCTAACTTCAGTTGAACGTATATGCGGTGTTCGCCGTGGCGAGCAGGCGGTCCCGCCGTGGAGCGCTTCCGCGGGGGCTGCTCGCCACGCAACGTTCTTCGGGAGGTGTGCCTTGGGTCAAAGCAACACGATTGAGACGGGCGCCGAAGGCGCTGATGCCGCAGAGGCTCCCGCCGCAGTAAACCGCCGTTCGCTCATGGGCCGCCTCGGGGGCCGCCTCGGGGCACATGCCGCGGGTGCCGCGGTGCTTGGCGCTGCCGCAGCCGGGGCCTTGGCGGCGTCCACGCAGGAAGCGCAGGCGCAAGCGGTCACGGATGGCGACATCCTGAACTTCGCCCTCAACTTCGAATACCTGGAAGCCGAGTTCTACCTGCGCGCCGTCACCGGCCAGGGGCTGCCGCCGGACCTCGTCACCGGCAGCGGGACGCAAGGCACGGTGATCGCCGGCACCGCCCCGGTCCCGTTCCGCAGCACGGCCATTCAGCAGTATGCTCAGCGGCTGGCGGTGGACGAACTGTCGCACACCCGCTTCATCCGTGCGTCGCTGCAGGGCGTGGGCATCACCCCGGTCGCCCGGCCGACCATTGACCTGTCCTCGGCGTTCACCAAGCTGGCCCTGGCGGCAGGGCTGATCGTCCCGGGGCAGACCTTTGACCCGTTCGCGGACGACGTGAGCTTCCTGCTGGCCGCTTACTCCTTCACCGACGTGGGCACGACCGCCTACGCCGGGACGGCACGCTTGCTGACCAACCCCGACTTCATCGAGGCCAGCGCTGCCATCCTGGGGACCGAGGCGCACCACGCCGGCATGACCCGCACCCTGCTCGCCAACATCGGCGCGGGCCAGGCGGCCACCGCCATCTCCGCCGCGCGCCGCACCCTGTCCGGCGCCAACGACGACGTTGGGCTGATCGTGCCGGGGCAGAACTACAACGTCGTCAACGCGGACGTGAATGCCCTCGTATTCCGGCGCACGCCGGCGCAGGTGCTGAACATCGTCTATCTCGGTGGCGCGTCGTCCGGCTTCGGCTTCTTCCCGAACCGCGTCAACGGCAACATCTCCTGACATGCATCCCGCGACACGGGCACAGCTGATGAACGCAAACATTCCGGAGATGCAGCAAATGGAAAACAACGTGGACCGGCGGCAGGACGCGGCCGGTATGAGGCGGCGGTCCCTGATGCAGCGGGCCGGCACCGGCGCCGCGGGCGTGGCGATGGCCGGTGCGCTGGGCGTCGGCGGCACGGCGCTGACCAGCAAGCCGGCACAGGCGCAGGCGATCATCGACAACGACATCGTGAACTTCGCGCTCAACCTCGAATACCTTGAGGCCGAGTTCTACCTCCGGGCCGTCACCGGCCAGGGCCTGTCCGATGACCTCGTCACCGGTACGGGGACGCTTGGCGCAGTGACCGGCGGCAGCCAGGTTCCGTTCCAGAGCGCGGCCATCGCCCAGTATGCCCAGCTCCTGGCGGTGGACGAGCAGACGCATGTGCGGTTCCTCCGCACGGTGCTGGGATCGGCCGCCATCGCCCGCCCGGCGATCAACCTGTCCACCAGCTTCACCAACCTGGCCATCGCGGCCGGGCTGATCGTCGCGGGACAGACCTTCAACCCGTTCGCCGACGACGTGAGCTTCCTGCTTGGGGCCTACATCTTCGAGGACGTGGGCGTCACCGCCTATGCCGGATCGGCACGCCTGATCAAGAACAAGGACATCCTTGAGGCTGCGGGCGCCATCCTGGCGACCGAGGCTTACCACGCCGCCGCGGTCCGCACCTTGCTGGCCAACATCGGCGCCGGGCAGGCGGCGAACGCGATCTCCGCGGTTCGGGCGCAGGCGTCGGGCCAGGCGGACGACCAGGGCATCGTGATCCCCGGCGAAAGCTACAACTTCGTGTCCACCGACAGCAACGCCCTCGTGTTCCGGCGCACGCCGGCGCAGGTGCTGAACATCGTCTATCTCGGCGGTGCGTCGGGCGGATTCGGCTTCTTCCCGAACCGCACCAACGGCATCATCACCTAACATCCATCCGGGGCGTCCATCCGGGGCGTCTATCTGGGCCGGCGTCTTCTGCTTGAGGACGCTGGCCCGGCCTTCTTCCCGTATCGCGCGGCTATCTTCGCTGGGCAGGTCCCTGTCCCCGTTGGAACAGCCGGGTCGCGGAGGCCATTACCTTCAGTTTGTAGGCTGCGTGCAGCGGCGGCGTATGGGAATGGTAGTTGCCGATGGCGGTCATCACGTCCCCGCCCGCCCGGTCCAGGTAATGCCGCAGGATCGCCCCGGCGGCTGCGATGTTGAAGCAGGAACGGGCCAGCAGCCGCTCCCGCACCTCCGCAGGGCCGAGGCCGGTGTAGCGGGCCAGCGGCTCAAGCCACAGCGTATTGATCTGCATCACGCCCAGGTCTTCGGTGCCGTTGCCGTTGCGAACCGCCAGGCCCGCGACGCCGCCCTCGATAGCCTGGATGGACGGGAGCACGCGCGGCGGCAAGTTGTAGATAGAGGCGACGAGAGACATGCAAGCCAGGAACGGAACCGTCACAGCGATGCCGCCCCATATGCGCTACAAGACCTTGCCATGACCCAACCTCTCTTCCTGCCCGGGCAAATCCCGGACCTCAAGCCGCAGCAGTGTCCGATCCTGCAGGGCCGTCCGCAACACCCCGATGCGGCCCCTGCGTCGGATGCCGGCTTCACGTTGCTCGAAATCCTCGTTGTGGTGGCCATACTCGGCCTGCTGATCGGGCTTGTGGCGCCTGCTGCGCTGCGCCAGCTTGGCGGCGCCCGGACCTCGGTGGCGCGTCAGTCCATCGAGCGGCTGGCGTCCGTGCTCGACCTCTATAAGCTCGACCTCGGCAGCTATCCGACGACGGAGCAGGGCTTGCAGGCGTTGGCCGTCCAGCCGGCGGGGGCGTCGGGCTGGACCGGCCCCTACCTGAAGGCGGCAGCGGCCCCGGTGGACCCCTGGAACCGTCCCTATCTGTATCGCAGCCCGTCCACACGCGGCGGGCACGATTACGACCTGTGTTCGCGCGGCCCGGACGCCCAGGCCGGCGACAGCGGCCTGATCTGCAACCCTTGACCGCCCCGCGGCTCAGGCGCCGGGAGCGTCCCAGCTTAGCACGCGCACCGGCGCCGCATTCCGGCGGTTGAGCGCCAGCACCGCGCGGCGGGTGAAGCGCGCGCCGTTGGGGCCTGTTGCCGCGGCGGTGATGCGCACCACGCTGGGTGGCGCCCCGTCCCGCTCGGACCGCGGTGCCCGCCCCGTGGCCGCCCGCATCGCGGCCAGCACGACGGGCGCGGCGTCTGCCGCGTCAGGGTCGCCGGTGGCGAACAGGGACAGATAGGGCGTGAGCGCCGCCAGCAGGGCCGGCGTCATGCCGCGCACGGCCCCAAGCTCGTCCAAGCTGCGGAACGGCTTCCCCGGCGGGCCGTAGGCCAGCCCGGCCGTCCGGTAGGCGCGCATGGCCGCGCCCGCCGCCCCGCCGGGGAAGCGCCACTCCACGATGGCCGCCGCGATGGCGGTGGCGGCCTGCGTATCGGACCCTGCCCCGCGCACCAGCGCCGCGAGCAGTTCTGCCGATGCGAGATTCGGGTTGACCCGGCCCTCCTCGCTCTCGACCCGGATTGCGACGGCCACGCCGGGCAGCGCCAGGCTCCCCTCGGTCCCGCCGACCGGCCAGCGCCGGGGCGGGGCGGCCAGCAGGCGGAACGCCGCGTCCTGCACCGCGCCGTCCGCCGCGGCCTCCGTCACCGCGGCGTCCCGTATGTTGGCGGCAAGCTGCGCCTCCACCCGGCCCGTCGTCGCGATCCGGGTGCCGATCAGCGACAGCAGCACCATCGTCCACAGCACCAGCAGCAGCGCGAAGCCGCCCTGCCGCGCCGCGCCTCCGGGCATCGGCCGCCGGAGTCTGCGACCCAAGGCGCGGCCCTACCGTTCCAGCCGCAGGCCGCGGCGCACCGGCCCGGTCGGATCGGGCGACCCGCTCGGGCGCAGCCGGCCCAGCGAGTCCGGCACCGTGGCGGCGTTGATGACCTGGTCGCGCAGGTCGTCCGTCAGCGCCCGGGCGTCGCGCTGGTCGTGTATGACGTGCGGCGTCACCAGCACCAGCAGCTCGGTGCGTCCGCGCCGGTTGCTCTGCTGGCCCGCCAGCAGCCCCAGCAGCGGGATGTTCTTCAGGAACGGGATGCCCTGGTTGGTGCGCGTGCTGTTGTCGCGGATCAGCCCGGCCAGCCCGATGGTCTGGCCGTCCTGCACGACCACCCGGGACGTGACCGTGCGCTGCGAGAAGGTCGGCGAGGCGATGCCGGGCACCTGTTGCGCGGGGTCAACGTCGCTGACCTCCTGCGAGATGTCCAGCGTGACCAGCCCGCCGCTGTTCACCCGCGGCGTCACCTGCATGATGACCCCGGTTTCGCGGTAGTCCACCGAGTTGATGATGGGCGCGTTCCCCGTCACGGTGCTTTGCGAGCTGGAGGTCAGGAAGGGCACGAGCGCGCCGACCTGCAGCCGCGCCGCCTCGTTGTCCAGCACCATCAGTTGCGGCGAGGACAGCACGCGCACGTCGGTGACGGCCTGCAGGGCCGCGAGCGCGCCGTTGCCGTTGTTCGGCCCGCTCAGCACGAAACCAGGGAACGGGTCGCTGAAGCCCGACGCGCCCACGGCCTGCAAGCCGGCGACCGGGTTGGCGAAGGACAGCGCCCCGTTGATGCCGGCCTTGAAGAAGAACTGGGTGCCATAGGCTAGCGCGTCGTTCAGCGACACCTCGGCGATGGTGGCGTCTATTCGCACCTGCAACGGCATGATGTCTATCTTGCGGAGCATGGCCTCCACCGTCTCGGTCTCCTGCGGGGTGGAATAGACCAGCACGGCGTTATTCTGCGGGTTGGGGATGATCCGCAGCGAGTTGATCTCGGTGGCGCCCCCGCCGCCGCCCGCCGTGCCGCCTGCGTTGCCGCTGCCGCCCGAGGGGTCCAGGCCGCCGAACAGCGGGTTGGAGGGGTTCTGCGCCGGGTCCCCCGAGGGGCCACCCTGCCCCCCAAGCCCGCCGCCACCGCCGGATGCGCCCAGGCCGCCCCCGAGGCCGCCCCCGCTGCCGATGCCGCCGCCGATGCCGCCGCCGCCCATGCCTGCGCCGCGCCCGCCGCCCGAGCCGCCGAGGCCCCCCCCCCCCCCGAAGCCGCCCCCGGGACCGCCACCGTAGCCGCCGTCGCCGCCCACGCTGCGGCTGCCGCGGCCCGGCGCCGTGCTGCCCACCGGCCGGGCGTTGGGCTGCGCCGTCACGTTGTTCGGGGTGAACGCCTGTTGCAGCACGTAGGTGACGTCGTTGCTGCGGCCGTTCTTCAGGTAATAGACGTGCCACGACCGAACGCTCGTCCGGCGCACGCGGTCCACCAGGCCGAACACCCGCCGGGCCTCGTCAATGTAGCGGGGCTGGCTGGAGATCAGCAGGACGGAGCTGATGCGCTCCATCGGCACCACGCGCACCACGCCGGCCAGCCCGCCGCCGGCCTGGCCGCGGAAGGCGTCCGTCAGCGCGCCCGCGAAGTCCTTGGCGCTGCCGTTGCCGATGGGGAACAGGGCGTAGGACTGCCCGGCCAGCACGTTGATGTCGAAGGCGCGCACCAGGCCGACCAGGGTTTCCCGCCCCCCAGGCTCGCCGCTGATGAGCAGCACGTTGCGGCCGGGATCGGCCACCACGCGCGCACCTGCCCCGACATAGGGCTGCAGCACCTTGGCCAGGTCCTCGGCCGAGGCGTAGCGCAGCGGCACCAACGTGCCCCCGGCCAGCGCGTCCCCGCCGGCGGTGGCGGGCGTGCCGGCGGCTGCCGCGGCGGCCGGCACCACGCGATACAGGCCGCCCGACTGCACCAGGGCGGCGCCGTTCTGCGCCAGCACCGCCTGCAGCGCCGGCAGCACCTGGGACCGCGCGACCGGCACCGTGGTCCTCAAGGTGACGGTGCCGCGCACCGTGGGGTCAATCGTGTAGTTGACGCGCAGGGTCACGCCGAGGAGCTGGGCCACGACCTCGCGCAGGTCGGTGTCCACGAAATCGAGGGAGATGTCGCCGCCCGCCGGCGCTCCCCGCTCCGCGGGCAGGGTGACGGTCTGGCCTCGGCCAATCGAGATCTGCGGCCCCTCCAGGGCGTTGACGCTGCCGACGGCCCCGTTGACCCGCGGCGGCGCCGCTGCGAGCGGCCCGCCCGGCAAGGGGCTGAGCGGCGTCAGCACCGGCGTCTCCAGCCTGTCGCACCCGGCCAGGATGGCGGACCCGAGCAGCATGAGGACCAACGGCATGGCCCGGCGGCGCGAACGGCCCGTCACCGCGGGAACCCCGCGCCGGGCACGGCGGGCACCGGCGGCGGACCGTCGAGGCCGGGCAAGCCGGCGAGGCCCTGCAAGCCGGGCAGCCCCGGCAATCCCGGCAGGCCGGGCGCTGGGCCGGCGGTGCGGGCCGCTGGCTTGGGGTCGAAGGCGGGGGTGACCACGCGCTTGCCGTCCGGCCCGGCCAGTTCGACCCGCCCGGCCTCGATGGACTGCACGTCGTAGGCGCCGATGCGCCCGCCCTCCATGACCACCACGGCCTTGCCGGCGCCGTTGGCGAAGATGGCGCGGCGCCCCGCGGGCGTCACGATCACGCCGGTCATGCGGGGCAGCGCCGCCGCGGCAGCCGCCGGCCCTGCGGCCTGCGCCGCCGGGCGGCGGCCTGGGCTGAACAGCGGACGCGCCAGGACCTCGGCGACCCGGCGCCCGGCGTCGTCCGCCTCCGCGGCGGGCGCCAAAGCGGGTACCGCGGGCGCGGGCAAGGGGGCTGTCGCGGGCACCATGCGGTCGCTATCCGGCAAACGCCGTCCGAGTTCAAGGGCGATGGTCCCGCCCAGCGCCGCGGCGGCCAGGATCAGCAGCGCCGGCGCCACCATGCCGCGCCCGGCCGTCATGTCCCGGCCCTCATGATGCAGCCCTCACAGCGCGGGCTTCGCCAGGCGGAACGACATCACCAGCATGGAGGCGTCGAGCGGCGGGCTGTCGCGTCCCGCCAGCACCGGCGCGGCACGGAGCTGCAAGTCGTCCACCAGCATGCGCGGCCTCGCCTGGTCCAGCGCCTGCAGCAGCCCGGCCACCGCGGGCAGCGGCGCCGACAGCGCGATGCGGAGCCGGATGCGGCGGTAGGCCCCCACGGTCTCCGCCGGCAGGGTCTCGGTGCTGGACAGCGGGGCGCCGGCATGGGCGGCCATGTCCTGCAACGCCTGCAGCATCGCCGCGGCGGCCACGGCGTCGGTCGGCTGCGTCAGCACGGCGTCGGCCTGCGGCCCCGCCGTCCTGTCCGCCTGCGCCGCGCGCTCCAGCGCCGGCAGCCCGGCGACGACCTGGGCCATGCGCCGGGCCAGGGTGGCGCGCTGCTCCAGGGTCTCCATCCCGTCGCGATACAAGTCCAGCAACGGCGCGGCGATGCCCAGCCACGCCGCCGCGAGGACGACGGCCAGCAGCCCGAGCGCGGACCAGCGCCCGGCCCGCCCGGTGGGCAGCGCGGACAGCGGGGCCATCGCCATGCCAGGGGACGCCGTGCCAGGGGACGCCGTGCCAGGGGACGCCGTGCCAGGGGGCGCCATGCTAGGGGGCGACCGTGGCGCGCACGGAGAACAGGTCCGCCTGCGCCGCCTCGTTGCGCGTCACCGGCGCGGCGAACGCCGGGTCGCGCAGGGAGGGCACGGCGGCCAGGGCGGGGATCAGCCGGGCGGCGGCGGCGGACTGGCCCGCCAGCGTCAGCACCCGGCCGCGCAGGGTCAGCTCCCGCAGGTAGGTGTCATCGGCCAGCGCCTCCGTGACCGAGGCCAGGACCGCCAGGGGGTCGCCGGTCTCGGCCTGCTGCGCCGCGACGACGTTGGCGCCCGCCACCCCGCCTGCGATCCTGCGGCGCAGCGCGTCCACCCGGTCCACCTGCGGGCGCAGCGCCGCGATCCTCCCCTCGATCCGGCGCGCGGCCAGGGATTGCAGCACGAACGGGACCGCCACGGCCGCGACGGCGAGGCCGGCGCAGGCGGCGGCGCCAGCGGCAAGCGCCTGGCGGCGGCGGCGCTGGCGGCGGGAGTCGGCGGGCGCCAGGGGGATCAGGCACGAGCCGTCCGCCGACTCCAGGGCGGTCGGCGCAGCGGCTGCGCGGCGCAGGGCGCCGAGCGTGGCGTCCACCGCCTGCCGGGGCACCAGCAGCAGCAGGACCTGCAGGCGGCCCCGTGCGCGGTCGCGGCCCTGCACGCGCCAGGTCCAGTAGAGGTCGTCGGGGTTGAACGGGGTCAGGCGGTCCATCTCGTAGCGCAGCACCGCGGACAGGTCGCGCTCGGCGGCCAGGGGCAGGTCCACCGGGCATTGCAGCAGCGCGCCCGGCGGCAGCCGCAGCACGACCGGGCCGCGCGGCGCACCCGCCTGCTGGCTGGTGCCCAACATGCCGAGCGGCACCTCCCCGGTGCGGCGGCGGGCCAGCAGGGCGATGCCGGACGGCGACGCCTCGGCCACGATGGCGTCCTGCGCGCGCCAGGGACGGCGCAGCCGCAGGGGCAGCCAGCCCAGCATCTGCTGGACCCACCAGGCTAGGACCTGCTTCACCATCTGACCGCCAGGATGCCCCACCCCAAAGTCTTGTATGACCCCACCGCTCCGGCCCGCCTGCTTCGGACCGGGCCGCGGCAGGGGCTTATGTCAGGTAAGCCCCGCGAATGCCACCGCCGGAGCGGATGCGGGGCTGCCGCATATGCCTGCTCTCCCTCCTCCTCCGGGAGGGGGCCGGGGTGAGGGACGCTGCCAGGACCGAACGTGCCGCGGCTGGCGCAAATCATCCTGTCGTCGGAACGCGAGGCACTTGCCGCTTCCCTCACCCCGACCCTCTCCCGGAGGGAGAGGGAGAAGCAAGCAGACAGGCACTATACGCGGCAGTCCTGGAAACGGATGCGCCTGCTCGTCCGGGGACGGCCACGGCGCGTCAGCCCGGCGGGCCGAACAGGTCCGCTATGCCGCGGGCCAGGCCGGGGGCGACCAGGCGCAGGCCGTCCGGCTCCATCAGCTCCGCCAGGGCGCGGGACACCGTGCCGGCCACGTCCATCGCCCCGCGCCGCCGGTGCTGCACGGTGGCGTCCGCGGCGATCCTGACCAGCGCGTCGGCATAGGCGCCGGGGCTGTGCCGCGCCGCCGCCGCGGCCCGCCCGCGCCGCCCGGCCTCGATGTATCCCGCCTGGTCCCGGTGGAACGCCAGCAGGTGCGCGGCGATGCCGGCCACCTCGTCATCCGGCTCGACGAACGCCACCGCATCCGCCGGCAGGTCCGCATACCAGCCGATCCGGGTGACGAGCGACGGCAACGCGTGCGCCCAGATGCGGAGCTGGCTGCCCGACGCCTCGCCCATGGTCGGGAAACGCAGGTTGACAGCCAGGTGCGCGTCGTCGAGCGCCGCCGTCAGCGCCTCGGCCGGCACGAAGCCATGCACGCGAACCTGGCTTTGCAGCCCCAGCTCCTCGACCAGCGCCTCCACGCCGACCGCGGCCTCCACCGCGCCATAGACGTCGAGCGTGAACAGCCCGCGCTCCGGCAGCGCCGCCAGGGCCTGCAGGACGGACGCCAGGCGCCGGTTGGGGCCGATGAAGCCGAACACGATGAGGCGGTAAGGCGGCAAGGCAGGCGTCCGCACCGGCGCAGGCGCATCCAGGAACCGGGTCGAGAGCGGCAGGAAGTATGCCGGCAGCCGTGTCTGGCGGCTGAGCGCCTGCATCCCGGCCCGGTTGTGCCCCAGCACCGCGATGGCCCGGTCCGCCGCCGCGAGCGGCAGCGGGTATGGCTCGACGAGCGCGTCTATCCCGATCTCATGGGCGATGAAGCGGCGCGCGTCCGCAGCGGCGTCGTCGCCGTGGTGGCGGCGCATGATGGCGAGGTAGGCCGCCTCGCTGGACCGCGACAGCGCCAGGCGGGCGAAGAAGTGCTGCATGTTGAGATCGTGCAGCACTGCGATGCCCGGCACCGCCAGTGCGGCGTGGAGGATCGGCCTGTGGAAGCCGCCATGGTTGCCGAAATTGTAGAACACGGCATCGGCCGCGTTCATCTCCCGCAATGGCAAGTCGAACGGGTCGTAGCGGCGGACCTGGCCGGGACGCAGCCCACGGCAGTTGGCGTCGGCCTGGGTGGTCCAGGCCGTGACCTCGCAGCGCCGGGCCAACTCGGCAAGGACGGACTCGCTGTGGTTGGCGATGTCGGTCATCAGGGGCGGCAAGGGCGAGAAGAAGTGGACGCGGAGGCCCTGGTCCCGAGGGTCGGCAGGCCCCGATCCGCCAGGCTCCGATCCGCCAGGCCCCGATCTGGCAGGCCCGCCTAGTCCAGCAGGCATCCCAGCACGGCCTCCCATCCGATCCCCATCGCGGCATAGCGCGCCCGCCCGGCGCGGCCGTATTCGCGCGCGGCAGCCTGGTCCTCCCATAGCCGGTCCAGGCCCCCGGCCAGGGCGTCCGGTGACGGCGCGCGCACCAGGCCGTTCACGCCATCGGTGACGAACTCCAGCGGCCCGCCGGAATCCGTGCAGGTGACGACGGCCTTGGACGCCAGCATCGCTTCCAGCGTCACATAGCCATAATCCTCGTCCAACGGCGGGAACACCACCGCGCGGCACTCCGCATACAGCCGCAGCTTCTCCGCCTCCGCGATGCCGCCCAGCCAGGTGACGCGGCCCCGCAGCCGGGGTCCCGCCGACTGCGCCTGCAGCGCGGCGTTGGTCGCGGTGTCGTCCGCGGCCCCGGCGAACACGACGCGGACGGGATGGCGCGTGCGCTCCATGGCGTCCAGCACCAGGGATTGCCGCTTGGTGGCGTTGATGCGGCTGGGCATCAGGAAGAAGTCGCCCCACTCCGGCCGCAGCGCGTCGAAGGCGGCGGCGCCGGGCGGCGGATGGTAGATCGGGGTCGAGGGTAGGCCGCAGAACGCCTGCAGCCGGTTGGTGACGGTGCGGGAGATCGTGTAGCAGGCCCGCGCCTCGGCGATCATGCGCCGGTCCGCGCCATGGATCAGCGCCCGGACGTGCTGGCCGTCCGGGGCGCCGCGCAGGTCGCTGAGCGGCGTGTCCCACAGGTCGTAGGCGCCGCGGTGCTGGTGCAGCAGCCACAGCACCTTGTCGGGGTGCGGGATCATGTAGGCCGGAAACTTCAGGCCGATCAGCCGGTCAATCCGCGTGCCCGAGCTTTCCGTGAGGTCCAGCATCCGGCAGAGCGCCATCGCCTCCGGGATGCGCCGGGGCGGATACCACTTGAACGGGACGCTGATGATCTCGGCCTCGTGCCCGGCGGCGCGCACCTGCACAGCCAGGCTCTCGGCCAGCATCTCCGCCCCGCCGCGCACGAACGGCACCTGGACCGTCGCGATGCCTACGCGCATGGCCGTTCCTGGAATCTACCAGGTATGGCCGGTATGGCCGGTATGGAGGGATGCGCCAAGCAGCGCCCGCACGCCGCCCCCATGGGCACCCGCCCGGCCCAAACGAAGCCGCTTGACCCGATCATGCCCTAGCGCCGGCTGCCCGGCTGCATGGCCTCGACGGCGCCGAGCCGGGCCTCGGCCTGTTGCAGGCGGGCATTGAGAGCGGGGCCGCTGCCCGCCTGCCGCTCCAGCCGGTCCAGGCGGGCCTGGCACTCGGCCAGGGCGCGCGTGGCCTGCTGCAGCTCCACCGCCAGGCGCGGCAGCCGCACGACCGCGACCGCCAGGCGCGCGAACCGCCCGAGCAGCGGCAGGTGGTAGGCACGCCGGAGCAGGTATCGCGGCAGCAAACCAGTGACCTTTCTGTTCACCCGGCGGCCCTCCGCGCTGTAGCGGACATTGCCGGCGATCTCGACCTTGGACACGGCGCCTGCGGTCAGCAGGGCCTCGTAGTGCGCGACGGCCGGGCCGTCCGGGGGGCGGCCCAGCAGCTCCTCGTACAAGTAGGTCACGAACTCGGCGCCGTCCTGTTCCAGCAGGGTCCATAGCGGCACGGCGCGCGCCGTCGCCAGGCCGTCCGTCGAGTGCAGGGCGCCCTCCAGGTGCAGGCGCGGCCCCCGCCCCGCCTCCGCCAGCATCTCGGCCAGCAGGTCGGCGGCGTCGGGGTCCGCGGGCGCGGACAGGGGGGGCGTCAGCAGCGTGTTCATAAGCTGGGCCATCGCATCGCACCCCTCCGTCCCCCTTGCAAGCCGGGCCGGACCGGGCCGCGCCGCAGGCTTGCCTGCCGCGGGCAAGTCCGCCAATGGAGGCGGCATGACCACCGCGGCCATCAACATCCTGCTGGGCGCCGACAGCCTCGCGGAGCGGCGGTCGGGCGTCGGGCGCGTGACGTTCGAGGTTGCCCAGGCGATGCGGGGGCACGCCGAGGTCGGCGAGCTGCGCCTGGTGATCGGCGGAAGGCTGGCCGGGGCGGCGGCGCTGGACCTGGTGGCGGACGGGACCATGTCGAACGGAGCCATGTCAAACGGGGCCGGGCCGGACGGGATGCGCGACGGCCGCCGCGGCCTGCGCTCCATGGCGGCGCGGGTGCCGGCCCTGCACGCGCTGCGGCAGCGTGCCGTCCGGCTGGTGATGGACCGCGGCGCGGGCGGACTGGCCGGGAACGGCCTGCCGGTCATCTATTATGAACCCAACATGATCGCCAAGCCGTTCAGCGGCGCGACGGTCGTGACGGTCAACGACATGTCCTGGCACGGCGGCCACGGCTATCACCCTGCGGACCGCATACGCTGGATCGAGCGCAACCTGCCGGCCACGCTGCGCCAGGTGTCGCGCTTCGTGGCGATCTCCGCCTTCACCCGGGACGAGATGGCCCGGCTGCTGGGCGTGCCCGCGAGCCGGATAGACGTGGTGCCGCTGGCGCCGAGCGCGGTGTTCCAGCCGTCCAGCCGAACGCAGGCAGCGGAGGCGCTGCAACGCTACGGCCTGCGGGACCGGGGCTTCGTGCTGTCGGTCTCGACGCTGGAGCCGCGCAAGAACCTCGACGGCCTGCTCGCGGCCTGGCGTGCCCTGCCGGGTCCGGTGCGGGCGCGTATGCCCCTGGTGATCGCGGGCGGCCTGGGCTGGGGCACCGTGCTGGCGGACCCTGCGGCGGACCGGCTGCGCCAGTCCGGCCAGCTCCGGCTGCTGGGGCACGTGCCGGACGCCGACCTGTCGCGGCTGTGCGCGCGGTGCGCCGTCTTTGCCTATGTCAGCCTCTATGAGGGCTTCGGGCTGCCGGTGCTGGAGGCGATGGGAGCCGGGGCGCCGGTCGTGGCGTCCGCCACCACGGGAACGGGCGAGACGGCCGGGTCCGCGGCGCTGCTGGTTGATCCCCGCGACCACGCCGGCATCGCCGCGGCCCTGCTGCGGGTGATCGAGGACGCGCCCGCCGCCGACTGCCTGCGCCGGGCCGGCCTGGCGCAGGCTGCGGCGTTCACGTGGGCGCGCACCGCGGACCTGCTGCTGGCATCCTGGCGCCGGGCGCTGCTGGCCTGACCGCGCCGTGCCGGATGGTCGAGTCCGGCGGCACCGGGCAGAACACCCTCCCCGGTGCGCCCAGGGCACAGGTGACGAAGAGGCGGCTTGAGTTGGTCCCTCCATCCGGGGCGGCCAGTGCAGCAGCCGGCCCGCGCCTGCGGCGTGGGCGGCAGCGGTCAGCCCTCCCCTTCCAGGAACGCCTTGGACGCTTCGGCATAGTCGGGGTGCCAGCGCGAGAGAGGCGGGCGATTCTCGACGATGTCGCCCGCGGCCCAGAGGATGCGCCGCTCGTCCAGCGCCCGGGACACGTCGTTGTCCGGGCAGAGGATGTAGAAATCGCCCGCCGCAAGGCGCTCCACCATGAAGTCCACCGTTTGATCTGGCGTCCATGCCGCGTCCGGCTTCGCGGCACGGCCGCGCGCCGTCAGCGGCGTGAACACGAAGCCGGGGATCAGCAGGTGGGCGCTGATCCGGCAGCCCGGCGTGGTCCGCAGCTCGTGCTGCAACGCCTCGGTGAACGCCTTCACCCCGGCCTTGGACACGTTGTAGGCGGGATCGCCGGGCGGCGTGGTGATGCCCTGCTTCGAGCCGGTGTTGATGATGAGGCCCGGCCGTCCCCGCTCGATCATGCCCGGCGCAAAGGCCCTCGTGCCGTGGATCACGCCCCACAGGTTGGTGCCGATCACGCGCTCCCAGGCACCGGCCGGGCCGAACAGGGCGCTGCCGGGCTGCACGCCGGCGTTGTTCATCAGGATGTCGGCGCCGCCGAACCGCTCGCGGACGGCTGCTTCCAGGTGCTGCATGTCCCCGGCGCGGCTCACGTCCGCAACCATCGCCATGATGTCCGCGGCCCCGCCCGGCGACACGCCTGCAAGCGCCTCGGCGGCATGTGCGAGCCGGCCGCCTCCCCCGGCGTCGTTCCCGGCGTCGTTCCCGGCATCATCCCCGGCGTCATCCCCGGCGTCATCAAGATCGGCGATGCAGACGCGCAGGCCCATGCTGGCAAAGCGCCTTGCCGCGGCAAGGCCGATCCCGGACGCGCCGCCGGTGATGACGGCGACGGAGCCGGGTGCGAGGGCGGGTTGGGTCATGCGGGCTTCTCCGGGATTTCCAGGCAGTGTAGGCCCTTGCCGTCAGCCCGCCAGCGTCCCGGACAGGCCCACGGCGCCCCGGTCGGCCCGGCGGCAAGCCTGCCAAGATCGCCGGCACTGCCTCAGGAGACCACCATGGATTTCAGCGAAGACTTCACCGGCAAGCGCGTCATCGTCATGGGCGGCAGCCGCGGCATCGGGCGCTCCATCGCGCTCGGCTTCGCGGCGGCCGGCGCCGCGGTTTCGATCTGTGCCCGCAGCCAGGGACCGCTGGAGGCGGCGCACCGGGAGATCGAGGCGCTGGGCGGCAAGGCCCACAGCGCCTCCGTGGACCTGACCGACGCCGATGCCATCGCGCGCTATGTTCCCGCGGCGGCGGAGGCGCTCGGCGGGCTGGACGTGCTGGTGAACAACGCTTCCGGCTTCGGCCAGACCGACGACGAGGCCGGCTGGGCGGCGTCGCTGGCCGTGGACGTGATGGCGGTCGTGCGCGGCAGCTATGCCGCCATCCCGCTGCTCGGCGCAGGAGGGAGCATCATCAACATCGCCTCGATCTCGGCGCTCCGCGCCACGTCGCGTTCCGCCCCGTATGGCGCGGTGAAGGCGGCGGTGATGCACTACACCGCGAGCCAGGCGAAGATGCTGGCGGGCCGGGGCATCCGGGTGAACTGCGTCGCCCCCGGCTCGGTCGAGTTCCCCGGCGGCACCTGGGAGCGGCGGCGCATCGAGGACCCGGCGCTCTACAACGCCACGCTGGCGCAGATCCCGTTCGGCCGCATGGGGCGCCCGGAGGAGATCGCGAGCGTTGTGCTGTTCCTGGCGTCGCCCGGGGCAAGCTGGGTGACGGGGCAGAGCATCGTCGTTGATGGCGGGCAGCTCATCGGGCCGTGACTTGCAAACCAGCAGTTCTAAGTCGGCTACGGACGGTGAGATCATCACCTGGCGACCTGGGCTTCGATGTCGGGTGGGGGTTTCGAGTCGATCAGGGTTTGCATGAGGGTGGCCCAGTCTGGGAAGACCAGGT